>SDBU01000057.1_pt1 | contig 139372 bp, 118 predicted proteins | sample 2277071 | NCBI WGS metagenome assembly SDBU01 (sample SAMN10397929, study PRJNA504765) | marine sediment metagenome | isolation source: marine sediment core GS08_GC12, 126 cmbsf | place: Arctic Ocean: Gakkel Ridge, Loki's castle | collected 2008
CTGCGGGTGGATATGCGCAGGGGTGTAACGCAACCTCCAGGAACTCGGCTATATCATTTTGTGAGTGTCTCCATCAAAAAATACTATGGCGACGAACAATTATATGGTAGTATAGAAAGAAGGGCACTTCCTGGGTTAGTGGCATTAGTTGGTAGTGAGCAACAACCCACGCCTGAGGAGGCCCCAGGAATCTCGAATAGACTGTACCTTGGACTGCCACTATGGACGTCACGAAAGGAGCCTGGAAATGAAGAAGCTGTGTGTAATAGTTGCTTTAGTCGCGCTGGGCGCCGGAGGGCTGTGGGCTGACCCCTGGTTCGCCGATGTCACCGCGGAGGTTGGTCTGAGCGGCGGAGGCCGAGCACTATGGGGCGACTATAACGGTGATGGGTGGGTGGATGTGTGTATCGATGGTACACTCTATCGGAACGAAAACGGTGAGAGGTTCACGCAAGTCGCGGGCGCCAGCGGCGGCCTGTGGGGGGACTGCGACAACGACGGCGACCTGGACTACTTCTCATGGGATGGCGAGGGGAGTCTATTTCTCAATAACGGGGACGGGACCTTCAGCGACGTCCCGTTGCCGCCCCTGCCCACCGTCCATAACTTGGGAGCCTGCTGGGCGGACCTGAACGGTGACAGCTTTCTCGACCTGTATATTGGCGGATACGAGGGGGCGGGGGGGTATTACCCCGACACGATTTACATAAACCAGGGGAACGGCACGTTCGTGGAGGATTGGCGGACACCGGCGGGCCAAGAGCAGCCGGCGCGGGGCATCACCGCCGCGGACTTTGACGAGGATGGGGACATGGACATCTACGTCTCGAACTACCGGCTGCAGCAGAACCTCCTGTGGCTTAATGACGGGTTGGGGGGCTTCACCAACGTCGGCCTTGAGTATGGGGTTGCGGGTACTGGAACGCTGGGGTGTTATGGGCACACTATCGGCTCGGCCTGGGGCGACCTGGACGACGATGGCCACATTGACTTGTTTGTGGGCAACTTTAGCCATCCAGCTTACTATCAGGACCGTCCCCGGTTCATGCGCAATGAAGGGCCACCAGACTATCACTTTCAGGAGATGAGCAGCACGGCGGGTTTGGCGTGGCAGGAGTCATACGCATGCCCGGCCCTGGGCGACTTTGATAACGACGGCGACCTGGACCTTTATTACACCACCGTCTACGGGGGCGACCACTGTGTCCTCTATCGCAATGACGGCAATTGGCATTTCACTGACGTTACCACGGAGGCCGGCATTGAGGCGGCAGTGACCTACCAGGCAGCCTGGGCGGACTATGACAACGACGGCGACCTGGACTTGATAACCGGTGGCAAGTTGTATGAGAACCGCTACCCGACGGATAACCACTGGCTCAAGGTCAAGCTGGAAGGGCCAGGGTCGGCCATCGGCGCCCAGGTGCGCATTGCGGTTGGCGGTCGGATTCTTACGCGACAGGTCGAGGCCGGCACCGGGCAGGGAAATGAGAACGACCTGACGCTTCACTTCGGCCTGGACAGCCACCCAGGTCCGGTGGCGCTGGAAGTGCGCTGGCCGGACGGACAGGTCCAGAATGTCTGGCAGCCGACGGTGGATTGCCTGGTCACAATCGGTGGTGAGGTAGCTTGTGGGGTAATAATAACCGCTGGTCCCAGTGGCGATCCCAATCCGGTGGCTTCAGGCGGCGATGTGCAGTGCAGCGTAACTGCCGAGGATATTCTGGGGCATGATTTGACTTATCAGTGGAGTGCCGAGGGTGATGCCGGCAGCTTTGATGATGCCACCGCCCAGAATCCGATCTGGACAGCACCGGCGAACACTACTGACCAGACAGTGGAGTATGAAATCAGCGTGACCGTCACTTGCAGCGAAGGCGAGTCGGCATCTTCCTCCTTTGATCAGGAGGTGCTCGCTAAGACCTATTCAATTTCGGGCACGGTGACCGACAGTGGCACTGGTGAGGGGGTGGAGGGCGTTACAGTCGGCACTGATGGGCATTCGGATACCACGGCAGCCGACGGGACCTACACCATAAGTGGTTTGGTGATGGGTACTTATACGGTAACGCCGAGCTTGGCCGAGTACACCTTCACTGAGACCAGCGAGGAGGTAACGGTCAATGAAACTGAAGGCAATGCCACCGGCGTAGATTTCGTGGGCACCCAGAACACCTACTCAATTTCGGGTACGGTGACCAACGCCGGCACGCCCCTGGAAGGGGTTACAATAACTGCCGATGGTGAGATTACCACCACTGCAGCCGATGGCACTTACAGCATAGGCGACCTGGTGGCGGGCACTTATACGGTGACGCCGAGCTTGGCCGAGTACATCTTCACTGAGACCAGCGAGGAGGTGACGGTCAATGAGACTGAAGGCAGTGCCACCGACGTGGACTTTGTGGGCCAGAAAACCTACTCAATTTCGGGTGTGGTGACCGAGGCTGGCACACCACTGGAGGGAGTGACCGTGACGGCTGATGGCGAGTCCGACACCACGGCGGCCGATGGCACCTACAGCATAAGTAGTTTGGTAGCCGGCACCTATACGGTGACGCCGAGCCTGGCCGAGCACACCTTCACTGAGGTCAGCGAGCAGGTAACGGTCAATGAGACAGCCGGTGATGCCCTGGACGTGGACTTCGTCGGCACCCAGAAGACCTACTCGATTTCTGGCACGATTACCAACGCGGGTCAACCCCTGGAGGGGGTCGAAGTCATCGCGGACGGGTATTCGGATACCACGGCGGCCGACGGGACCTACACCATAAGTGGTTTGGTGGCGGGCACTTATACGGTGGTGCCCAGCTTGGCCGAGTATACCTTCACTGAGACCAGCGAGCAGGTAACGGTCAATGAGACAGCCGGTGATGCCCTTGATGTTGACTTCGTCGGTACCCAGAAGACCTATTCAATCTCTGGTACTCTCACTGATAGCGCTGAGCAACTTCTGGAGGGTGCGGAAGTAACCGCTGATGGTCACTCTGCCACTACTGGGGCCGATGGCACTTACACAATAGCTGGACTGGTAGCCGGCATTTACACGGTCACTCCGAGCTTGACTGAGCATGACTTCACCCCGGCTAGTACCAAGGTAACGCTCAACGAAACCGTTGGTGATGCGACTGGCATAGACTTTGGCGGTACCGATAAGACCTACTCAATTTCCGGCACGATTACGAACGCTGGCCAACCACTAGAGGGGGTCGAAGTTGCCGCCACTGGCCATACCGCCACGACTGGCGCCGACGGCACATATAATATAACCGGACTGCTAGCTGGTACTCACACGGTAACTCCCCTCCTGGCCGAGTATACCTTCGATCCGACCAGCACCCAGGTCACGGTGAATGAGACTAACGGGGATGCCCCAGATGTAGATTTTGTCGGTACGCTAGATACCTACTCAATTTCGGGTACGATCACCGACAGCAGTGGCGATCCACTCAGTGGAGTGGATGTGACCGTTGATGGCAACTCCACCACGACGGCAACATATGGCACCTACACAATAGATGATTTGGTGGCTGGCACTCACACGGTAACTCCAACCTTGGCTGATTACACCTTTACTGAGGCCAGTGAGCAAGTAACAGTCAATGAGTCGGATGGGGATGCGACAGGCGTGGATTTCATTGGCTACCCGATCTTTGAGATTGCGTTACCCGGTGGTTTATCCATGGTAGCAGTTCCCTGTTATCCATTGGACGAGGATGATCCCACCGTCATATTTGGTACGAACCAGGTGGCTGTTTGGAATGCACTGGGCACTCCTCCCGACTACGTGGTAGCCGGTGAGCCGGGAGCAGCCGCGCTGCTGCCAGCCCAGCCGGGTAAGGGCTACTTTATACGCATAACGGCAGCCAGCGATGTGAGCATTGCCGGAACGCCAGTAAGCGCCGCCAGAGCCTTTGACTTGCTCCTTGGCCCCAACTGGAATCTGGTGGGCAATCCCTTTGACGCGACCTTACCGTTTGCGAACATCTCCGGTGCTTCAGCTGACATCTATGCTTATGGCTTTGTCTACGACAATAGCCAAGGTTCCTACCTGCTGGTAACAGATCAGCCGGGCCTGAACGTAGCCCGTGCTGAGGTGCTGGCGTGGGAGGCGCTGTGGCTGCGGGCCAAGACTTTGCAGCCGCTGCTTTCCATTGCTCCGCCTGCGGGGGTGCAAAGCAGCCCGGCCGAGGTCAATCCCCAACAGCTTGATTTGGGTGCTAAGGGATGGGCTATACCCATAGTAGTCCGAGTCAGCGATCGGGCTGACCTGACCTCAGTAGCTGGCGTGACATGGCAGGGTGCTGAACACACCATCGGTAATCCGCCGACCGCTCCGGGGACCGTGGATTTATACTTTGTTGATGACCAATATCAGCGACTGGCGCAATACGTCAAATCAGGCGTCGGGGGCCAGGTTAGCTGGGATTTTGTGGTAACCACCGACATTCCCGCCAGTGACGTTGAGATCTCCTTGCCCAATCTAAGCATGGTGCCCAATGACATGACGGTTACTCTCAGCGACCTGGAGACGTCGCGAGATCTGTATGCCCGCACCATGCGCCGGTATACCTTCCGCAGCAGTGCTGAAGGTATTAGTATCCGCCACTTCCGGTTGACCGTCGCTCCCCAGCAGGAGCAAGGTCTGACAGTAACGACCGCGTCTGCCCAGCAGACCCAGGGCCGGGTAGTGGTGACCTACTCGGTTAGTGCACCGTGCTCGGTTGCCATCCGTATACTGAATATATCAGGGCGCCTGGTAAAAACTCTAACCACCGATCAATCCGTAGCTGCTGGGGTCAACAGCAGTACCTGGACACTGCAGAACCAAACGGGTAGTATTGTTCCGGATGGGTATTATCTGATCTCTATTGAAGCCGTTGCCGAGAATGGCCAGCGCATGCGGACTATATGTCCGGCTCATGTGACCCGCTGAGCCGCCGCATTGTTGCCAAGGCTGAGCCGCCACTGGGGCGAATGGCGTTAAGAAGGGATAAAACTATGGGCAGCATAAGCTTGTGGCCGATACTGCTTGTACCAATTCTGGGGACGGTTATAGTCGGTGTGGGTTGCGGTGGAGGAGATGGTGGAGGCCCCGGAGTGCAGCCACCGGGTACAGCCGGTGTGGAGGGACGAATAGTGAACCTGGATGCTGCCCCTCCCCAGGGTGTTCAAGGTATACAGGTGACGTTGGCTGGTCGCTCGGACACCTCCGACTCCAGCGGTGACTTCCTGATAGGTGGCGTCCCTCAAGCACAATATAACTACACCGATGTTGTAGTCACCGCTACTTCCTACGGACTGGCCAGTCCCATGCCCGATCAATCGTTTCAGGTAACGGCCAGCGGAGCAGACTTAGGCACCATCTACGTAGTGCCCACCGGTAGCGGCCCCCCGCCTACGTTCTGACGGCTAACAAGCGACCTGGCACAGTAGCGCTGACCTGCCCCACCCCACCCAGGCCGCATTTTGGGCATAACCTGCTTGCTTTGTCCTGTCGGCCCAGGAGGGGTTATCTTTGGCGAAGCTTTCACTTAGCTGATTAGGCAGGAGGATAGTCATGATTGCCTGGAAGGCATCGGGCCAGGTTGGGGCAGTGGCGGCCGGCATCCAGCTACTTGAACAAGGAGGCAACGCCGCCGATGCCGCGACTGCCACACTGTTCGCCACCAAGTGGCCGGTGCCCGTCTTCGATTTTACCGCCAAGCATATCAGCTATCTGGGACAGTCCGGATTCACCGCGGGCCAGTTCGTGACAGTGCTGAGCCTAATAGAGAGCGGCACTATTGATACCAGTTCGCTGATTACCCACAGGTTTGCCCTGGAAGACTACGAGGAGGCTTTTGAAACTTCTAAAAAACGCCTGGGGGGAGCGATCAAGGTCATCTTTGAATTATGAGGAATAGTTGAGAGTAATAATAATTACTCGATTTGCAAATGTGGAACACCGGCGGACCGTTGGACATCGCGTCAGTAGTCTTGCAGGACACTGAACTGCTGAGTGCTCTATACACCCATCCTGACGACATTCATCGCCTTCTGAATAGCTGCACCGAACTGTTCATTAGCTTCAATAAAGTCCAGAGGAGAATAGTCATATGATTAGCAAGCGAGCTATAAATCTCAAGCAGAAACTGGCCGCGGGGGAAATGAGCCCCGGTTTGTGGATCAACCTGCCGTCGCCGACGGCGTGCGAGGTGATCGCTGGCGCCGGCCTCGGCTGGGTTATGGTAGATACGGAGCACGGGGTCTTTAATCCCGAGACCCTTCAACATATACTAATGGCATTCAGCGGATCGCCGACCGTCCCTATCATCCGCGTCCCCTGGAACGATGCAGTCATGATCAAGCAGGTGTTAGATATGGGTTGGGATGGCGTCCTTACTCCCCAGACTAATACAGCCGAGGAAGCCCGCCAGGCGGTGGCGGCATGCCGGTATCCGCCGGTCGGCATTCGCGGTTTTGGCCCTTTCCGCGCCAGCAACTACTTTCGGGACATAGATGAGTATGTTGAGCTGGCCAATGACGCGGTCATTTGCGCTATCCAGATAGAGAATATCAGAGGAGCGGAGCACATTGACGAGATTGTACGGGTACCGGGGATTGATTGGGTTATGGTGGGTCCTGCCGATATGTCCGGTTCCACCGAACACTTCTTAGATTTTGATAATCCCGACCTGTGGGGAGCGATTGGCAAAATATTGGACACCGCCCACGCCGCCGGCATCCCTACCAGCATTCCTTATGGCAGTGCTTTTGGTGAGCCTAATAGTATCACTCAACACCTGGATTTTGGTTCTCAGTTGATAAACCTGGGTGCGGATGCAATCTACTTAAGAGATACGGTAGATAAAGCCCTTCAGATTTTCCGGGAGGCAACCAGCAACCGTAGCTAACCCCATAACTGACCAACAGAAGCCAGGTGCATTGGCGGCGGTGGTATGTTATAATAGGGAGCGATGAATACGGCAGTTTGGGAGGCTCAGATATGAGGCATACACTATCAGCATTAGTAGAGAACAAACCTGGGGTGTTAGCTCGCTGTGCCGGGCTATTTGCCCGCCGGGGCTTTAACATTGACAGCCTGGCAGTAAGCATCACCGAAAGCCCGGAAGTCTCGCGGATAACTCTCACCGTCACTGGCGACGAACTGGCCCTGGAGCAGATTTGCAAACAACTGGAGAAACTGGTGGATGTTATTGCTGTCCTTGATCACACGGAGGACGCCACGGTGGAGCGTGAGCTGTGTCTGTGCAAAGTGAAGGTAGACCGGGCTACACGCCTGGAGGTCATGGAGATCTGCAATATCTTCCGGGGGGATATTATAGATGTGGGCAACGGTAGCATGATTATTGAAGTCACTGGTGACGAAGAGAAGATTGATGCCTTCGTCCGCCTGGTGAGCGACTACGGTATTGAGGAGTTGGTGCGGACCGGCAAGATCGTATTGGTGCGGGGAATGCAGCCTACTTGATGCATGAGCTTGTTAGCCTGGACAAATTTGACCTGGCGATCCGCATAGTGGGCCTCGCCGGCCTGCCGCTGGGCGTTGTTATGGGGGCGATATTAGGCCGGCTGCGCAGGCACAGTGGTTGGTATGTAAGTCGGGGCGCGGCTCTGGGCCTTCTCGGTCCTATCCTGTATGGCGTATGGTGCTACTATCGGTGGACAGTGCGCCTGGACCCGCACAGCGGCTACATCGGGTTGCATAAATTCTCCACTCTGCTGATTAACCTGGCCGTATTTGTGGTGGTAGGCATCATTTTGGGGTTGATTTACCGAAGGATTCTGCACCGGCCGGGCGAATCTGGTGACGAGCATTTGATTGGTGAGTAGTAGCCTGACTTATGCGGTGTGTGCTATCGGCACGATAACTTGACGGCTGAAAGGAGTACTGCTAACAATGGCGGCCAATATCTACTATGATGACGATGCTGACCCCTCTTATCTGGAGGGTAAGACGATAGCCATAATCGGCTATGGAATTCAGGGTGGGGCCCAGTCGCTGTGCCTGCGGGATAGCGGTTGTGATGTGATAGTAGCGGAACTGGAAGGAACACCTAACTACCAGCGGGCGGTTGACGATGGCTGGGAGGTGCTCACTGCTGAGCAGGCGGCCTCCCGGGCCGACATAGTCCAGGTTCTGACTCAGGACCACCTCCAGGCTCAGGTCTACGAGACGACGATTAAACCTAACCTCGTCGCCGGCAATGCCCTGGTCTTCTCCCACGGCTTCAATATCCACTACGGGCAGATCGTCCCGCCCGAAGATGTGGACGTGTTCATGATTGCTCCCAAGGGGCCGGGGGCGCTGGTGCGGGAGATGTATGTGAAGGACGTCGGAGTGCCCTCGCTGCTGGCGGTATTCCAGGATGCCACCGGCAATGCCAAACAGGTAGCTCTGGCTTATGCCCGGGCTATCAAGGCTACCAGGGCCGGAGTCATTGAGACTACCTTCGCCGAGGAGACCGAGACCGACCTGTTCGGGGAGCAGGCGGTGTTATGCGGGGGGGTAACTGAGCTGGTAAAGGCCGGCTTTGACACTCTGGTGGAGGCCGGCTATCAGCCGGAGATTGCCTACTTTGAGTGCCTGCACGAGCTGAAGCTGATTATGGACCTCATCTTCAAGCGCGGCATTCAGGGGATGCGCTATGGCGTCTCCGACACGGCCACCTATGGCGACCTGACTCGGGGCAAGCGGATCATCACTGAGGAGACCCGCGAGGAGATGGCGTGGATGCTGGAGGAGATCCAGGACGGCTCCTTTGCCAGAGAGTGGATTTTGGAGAATCAGACCGGGCGCCCCGTCTACAACGCGCTACTGCGCCAGGAAGGCGAGCATCTCATCGAAGAGGTCGGCGAAAAACTCCGCTCTATGATGCCGTGGCTGGAGGATGCGTAGACTGCCATTTGGTTCGCTTCTGCAAATAACGAAGGGGCCGGATTCACTCCGGCCCCTTTTTGTGTTCCTTGATAATCGTGTGGAGACAGGAGTATTAGTCTATTCTTCGCGGTTATCCTGGACCCGCTGAGCCTTGCCGTCGGTGGTAGGCAGCGAATGGGGTTCTGTTAGCTTTATCTGGGGACGCAGTAGTAGCTGCTGCTCCAGTTGCTTGCGGATTTGCTGGCGCAGGGCTTCAAACTCGCGCACATCGTCACGGAAGTACTGCTCACTGACCTCTACACTGACCGTCATCTCGTCCATCTCGTCTACCGTGTCAATAGTGATGAGATAGTTGGAGCCGACCTCGGGGATGGCCATCAGCACCCGCTCGATCTGCATCGGATACACGTTAGTACCGCGGATAATGAGCATATCATCAGTGCGACCCAGGATGGGGGCTATCCGCCGGTGTTTATCGCCGCAGGGGCATTCATCGGGCAGGATGCGAGTAATGTCACTGGTCCGATAGCGTAGCAGCGGGGTAGCCTCGCGGGTTAGGGTGGTCAGGACCAGTTCGCCCGGCTCGCCATCAGGCACTGGCTCCAGGGTATCCGGATCAATTATCTCGGCCAGATAGTGATCTTCGCGCAGATGAAGGCCTTCCTGAGCCGGGCATTCCATGGCTACTCCCGGGCCACACATCTCCGAGAGCCCGTAGCAATTATAGGCTTTGACCCCCAATGCTTGCTCCACTCGGGCCCGAGTTTGGCCGGTGTGAGGCTCAGCGCCCAGAAAGGCAACCCTTAGTGAAAGGTCGTTGCTGGGATTAATACCATGCTCGGAGCAATAGTGAGCCAGGCGCATAGCATAGCTGGGCAGGATGTGGATGACGGTGGTGCCAAATCGCTGCATTACCTCAATTTGGCGCTGGGTGTTGCCCGCGCCGGCGGGGATAGTCATGCAGCCTATCCGTTCAGCGGGATAGTGCAGTCCCAGTCCACCGGTGAACAGTGCATAGCTCATCATATTCTGAAAGACGTCATCAGCAGTGACCCCGACTTGCAGCATTCCGCGGGCAACACACTGAGTCCAGCGATCAATGTCGGCGGTGGTATGATAGATGGCGGTGGCCAGGCCGGTAGTGCCGGAGGAATAGTGCATCCGCACCACTTGGCTTTTGGGGACCGCCAGAAAGCCCCAGGGCATGCCGGCGCGCAGCTCTTCTTTACTGGTAAGCGGTATCTGGTGCAAAGCTTCGGGGGTAGTGACTGTCTCCGGATCAATCCCAACCGAGTCTAACCGTTGAGCATACGCGGGTGCCCGCTGGGCCCGGGCAATAGCTTGCGGAAGCCGATATTTCTGCAACGCCTCTATCTCGTCGCGGGCGAGTTCTTCAAACTGGTAGAATTCGTAGCGTTGGGAAATCTCTGACACCGCATAGCACCTCCGCAAATCTTTGCATCCGGGTTGACTTATCCACATTTAGTTCGCGTTGCCGCCGCCCTTGTCCTTCTCGTTCCGCGCACAATGGTACGCCAGACCTTGCTTCATTCGACCGTGAGTGTTATGATAAAGTAACATCCGCAGGTGGCACGGCTGTTGGCGACCAGTCGCCACGGTTGAAACGCGGGATCTGTCGGCGGGTTAACCCTTAGGAAGCAGAGAGGAGAGGTGCGGTGGCTGAGTACGGGATTTCGAAGACGGTAGACCTATCGTACGAAGAAGCACTTGCGCGGGTGCGCGAGGCGCTCCAGGAACAAGGATTTGGCGTGCTGACCGAGATTGACGTGAAGGGAACGCTGAAAAACAAACTCCAGGTGGACTTCCGCAGGTACGTCATCCTGGGTGTATGCAACCCCTTACTGGCCCACCGGGCGCTCATGGCGGAAATCAAAGTGGGCTTGCTTCTCCCTTGCAACGTCGTCGTCTACGAAACCGATGACGGTAAGACTGTGGTCTCGGCATTGGATCCGGTGGTAGCGCTGGGCATTATTGAGAACGAGACCCTCAGGGAGACGGCTGAGGAAGCGGCAGTGCTGCTGCGTCGCGTGATAGACAGTCTATGACGCGAATAACGATGACACTTGAAGGGAACCGTGATGTTAGAAGAACTGGCCCACAGAATTCAACGGCTGTCAGACAGGTTTGAAGAAGTGAGGGATCGTCTTTGACCTGGCTTCCCATAGAGAGCAGCTGGCTGAATTAGTTAAGCTCAGCGAGCAGCCGGAGTTCTGGGATAATTCTGACCATGCCCAACAGGTGATGCAGCAAGTCAGCCAGGCCCGCCAGTTTGTGGAGCCTTGGGAGGAATTATCTCAGAAGATTGCCGACCTGCGCATGCTGACCGAGTTGGGGATAGAGGAGAACGACGAGAGCGTCAGTGATGAGATTCTGCAGGGTCTGCAGGACGCTGATACCGAACTGGAAGAGTTGGAATTAGCTGCGGTCCTGAATGGTAAGTATGACAACAATGACGCTATTTTGGCTATCACTGCTGGTGCCGGGGGCACGGACGCCTGTGACTGGGCAGAGATGGTGTTGCGTATGTACCGGCTGTGGGCCGGGGGCCGGGGATATGGCTTTGATGTTGTCTCATTCGTAGAAGGTGATGCCGCCGGCTTCCGGAACGTAACTGTGCGGGTGGAAGGCCGACAGAGCTATGGGTATCTTAAGGCCGAGCAGGGGGTGCATCGGCTGGTCCGACTGTCGCCATTTGATAGTTCGCGGCGCCGTCATACCAGCTTCGTATCGGTGGCTGTCATACCCGAATTGGCCGCTGACGAGGAGATTGAGGTGAATCCGGAAGAGCTGAAGATTGACACCTTTCGCTCCGGCGGAGCAGGCGGCCAACATGTAAACAAGACTGATTCAGCGGTGCGCATAACCCACCTGCCCACGGGCATTACGGCGCAATGTCAAAATGATCGCTCCCAGCATGCTAATCGCCGCGGGGCGATGCAGATCCTTAAGGCGCGGCTGGCCCAACGCCAGCGTGAGCAGCGCCGGGCAGAGATCAACAATCTACAGGGGGAAAAGCAAGACATTTCCTTCGCCAGCCAGATACGATCCTATGTTCTGCACCCGTACACAATGGTCAAAGACCATCGCACCGGAGTGGAAGAGCCGCGGGTACAGACAGTGCTTGACGGCGAAATTGACCCGTTCATTCGCTCCTATCTGCAAACCTTAGCCGGAGGAGGCGGTGAGCAGTGATGAAAAGTATGTGGAACGTGCTACCAATCATACTGTTCGTGGGACTATTGACTGGCAGCGAGGAGAACATTACAGAGCTGTCTACGGTCAAAGTAGCTCAGCAGGAGACCAGCTTTGGTGATGTGGCCGCCGATGCCTTGTGCCGGACGGCCAAAGTTAACATCGCCCTGGTGCCGGCGGTTGCCTTCAAGCAGGGCACTATTCCCGCCGCCGGCCCCACCGCCGAACAGATTGCCAGTCTGTTGCAAACTCCGGAGGAGAGCTGGGCTGTATCCCGACTGACGGGTGCTCAGCTCCGGGCTGCTCTGGAGCGCAGTCTCAGCCGCCTACCTCTGCCTAACACGGCTTTCCTCCAGGTGGCGGGGCTGAAAGTGCGTTATGATCCTCAGGCGCAGCGCGGAAGTCGTATCACATCGCTGATGACCAAGGACAGGGCAGTGAATGACGCGCAGAACTATGAGGTGGTAATGCCCTTGTCGCTGGCTAAGGGCAGGTCAGGATATTTTCAGATTTTCGATGAGGACAACATTGTCCGCCAGGGTAACACGGGCCTGGCGCAGGTCATTGTCGACTATCTGCGTACCACCGCGACCAAAAAGTACACCGGTAAGGGACGGATTGAGGTCGGCACCAGCCTGTAACTGCTACGGGCAAGGTGCTCCACCCACCCGCGGCGAATTATAGTTGTACTATGCCTGCTGCCACACCCAGGAAGACCACCCACGGCTTTACTCTCATTGAGCTGCTGGTGGTAATTGCCCTGATAGTCATAATAGTAGCCATTCTGTTCCCCGTTTTCGGCCGCGTCCGCCGGCACAGCCACAAGGCCGTATGTATGTCCAATCTGAAACAGATCTACCAGGCAGCCAAGATGTACTGCGAAGACCACGACCGTCGCTTGGTGCCGGCGCGGGTCTGGACTCCTGGGGGACCGACTTTAGGCATTACCTGGTGCATACTGCTCCAGCCCTATATGAAGAATGAAGAGATTCTGACCTGTCCGTTGGACTCCGAACCACAAACCGCGAAAAACAGCACCGATCTACCCCATAGTTACGGCATAAACTATGATCTGACTTTCATCACTGGTTTGGGGGCGGCTAACCTGACGCGCTGCATGTCTAACCTTAACCGCACCAGCGACTTGATATTGTTTTTCGATATGAAGCCCGAGGCCCAGGCGATGGGCGCCTCCTGGACGGCCCACCGCCTTAGCCGGGTTGCCTTCCGCCATCACGAGCAGGCCAACTTCGCTTTCCTGGACGGGCATGTTAAATCCTACCCGCTCGGCCAAGTTGACAATATGACTATGTGGAACCCGTAGCAGGCCGCACACCGTGGCCGGCGACCTGGCGCAGGGACAGATGCCCTTTGAGCGAATTATTGAGGAGCACGATGCCCAACAGCTCCGCGAGTATGCCGAGAATACGTTTAATCTACCCGGCGGCCAACTGCCCAATTAGGTGCGTTGGCTTCGGAAGGCTGAATGCCTAACATTGACCGACAACAGGAGTGAAACAGATGCAACTTGATGAACGTCAGATTAAGGTCTCACAGATGGATGATACCCAGCTCCAGGCGGAGCTTCACGAGCATGGGGTGGTGCTGACGCCCTACGAGGTACGGCGGATTGCCGAACTGATTGGCCGCGATCCCACCCTCTGTGAGCTGCACATCTTCAATTCGGAGTGGAGTGAGCACTGCTCGTATAAGTCCAGCAAATCTACCCTCCAGGAGTTTCTGCCCACCGATGCCCCCAATGTCATCCAGGGCCCCCAGGAGGATGCCGGCATCGTCTTCTTTGCCGAGCATAACGGCAAGCGCTACGGGGTGGTCATCGCTCATGAGAGCCACAATCACCCCAGCCAGGTACTGCCGGTGGAGGGCGCGGCCACTGGTATTGGCGGCATTGTGCGAGATGTGGACTGCATGGGGGCTGACGTCATTGCCACTGCTGATCCACTGCGCTTTGGCGACCCCACTGGCGATAATGCTGAGCGCACCCGGTGGATTGTCAGGGGAGTGGTAGACGGCATCTGGCAGTATGGCAATGCCCTGGGAGTGCCCAACTTAGCCGGTGATGTGTACTTCTCGGATAGCTTTGATGACAACTGTCTGGTCAATGTGGTGGCGCTGGGGATAGTGGCTGAAGAAGACATCATTCATTCGGCGGTGCCGCCCGAGGCTCGCCAGGAACCTTATGATATGATCCTGGTGGGCAAGCCGACCGATGACAGCGGGTTTGGCGGCTCGGCCTTTGCCTCCAAAATCCTGGATGAGGAGGAGCAGGCGGAGGACCGCGGGGCGGTTCAGGTGCCCGACCCCTTCCTCAAGAACGTGCTGTGCATGCGCAAGGCCAACAAGGCGGTCAAGGACCGGGCCAAAGAGCTGAGCATCGCGGTGGGCTTCAAGGACCTGGGTGGGGGAGGGCTGGCCTGTGCCACCTCCGAGATCACCGCCAGCGGAGATATGGGCGTGGAAATTGACCTGGATAAGGTTCATGTGGGCCTGGAGAACATGCTACCGGAGACTATCTGCTGCGCTGAGACTCAGGAGCGTTACGTATGGGCAGTGCCGGCGCATTTCACCGAGGAAGTTCTGCGCATTTACAATGAGGATTGGGACCTGCCCAATATCTACGAAGGCGCGCGGGCCCAGGTTATCGGCCGCTTCACCACCGACGGTATGTATCGTCTGCAGCGGGGCGGGAAGATTGTCTGTGAGGCCCCCACTGAGGTGGTAACCTCAGGTATCTCCTATGAGCGTGAGGCCACCCCCCGCGAATACACCGGAACCGAGCCGGACTTTGATATGCCGGCGGATATGAACGAGACGCTCCTGAAGGTGCTTGGATATAGGAATATCTGCTCCCGGGCGTACATCTATCGTAACTATGATACCGAGGTCCAGGGTAATGCCGTCATCCGTCCCGGAGAGGCTGGAGCCGGCGTCTGTGCGCCGCTGGAAGGCTGTGTCAGCGGTGTGGCGCTGGCAGTGGATGGCAATCCGTTCTATGGTCTGATTGACCCCTACTGGGGCGGGGCCAACGCGGTCGCTGAGGCGATGCGCAACGTGGCCGCCGTGGGAGCCAGGCCGGAGGCGCTCACCGACTGCCTTAACTTCGGCAACCCGGAGAAGCCCCAGGCATTCTGGGAGTTCCGCGAGGGCGTCCGCGGGCTGTCTGATGCGGCCAAGAATATCCACCTCAAGGACTATCCGGACAGCCCTACGCCGGTCATCTCCGGCAATGTCAGCCTCTACAACGAGTCGGCTACGGGCCGGGCGGTAGCGCCTTCGCCCATCATCGCCTGCGTGGGCATTATGGACGACTACTCCAAGGCCGTGACGATGCAACTCAAGGAGACGGGCAATGCTATTTATGTGGTCGGCCCGCGTAAGGATGAGCTGGGTGGCTCGGCGTACTATCAGGCTCTGGGACTGGGTCTGGGGCGCAATGTCCCCCACGTTGACTTCGCTCAGGAGGAGGGGCTGATCTGGGGTGTGCTGGACGCCATTGGCTGGGGCTATATTGCCGCCTGCCAGGACATTTCCGATGGCGGCCTGATTGTAGCCCTATCCGAGATGGCCCTGGGCGGCTTCGCCAGCGGCGCGCTGGGGGCCAATATCCAGGTCAGCGAGGAAGTGCTCAATGACCTGCGCCCGGACAAGTGGCTGTTCAGCGAATCCTCGGGCTTTGTGATGGAAGTTATCGCTGGCCACGAAGAGGCCGTGGAAGAAATCTTCTCTACCCAGGGCGTGTGGGCCATCAAACTGGGTGAAGTAACTTCCGCCCCGCAATTGACCGTGACCATAGGGGAGAAGCCTCTCATCAACCTGGACCTCTCCGCCCTCAAGGACGTCTGGAGCAGTGGTTTGGCGGAGGTGCTGCGGTAGGAAGAACTACTGGTTAATAGCAGTGGCGGGGAACCCGCCCCTCGCGTAGCGCAGGTTCTCTAACCTGCGCCAATCCGAGCGGGGTTAGAGAACCCCGCCTACGCGCTGAAGAATACGCGGAGTGGCACCCGCCCTGCCCTGAGCCTGCCGAAGGGCCTGGCCTGAGCTTGCCGAAGGGTGCCCCTCCCACACCAGCAAGTGCCCCAGGCTACCGCTCCTGGTGCCCGCGGCGCCCCCCGGCCAGTCCGGCCATTACCGCCCCAAAGAGGGCGACCTTGAACGCCGTCCACCAGGATATAGTCCCGGCTATCAGGCCCTGCTGAACCGCTCCGGGGAAAAGGTCGGGAATTGTCCACGCCCACAGCAGCTTCACCACTAACAGCATTACCACTACGGCTACGGCCACAATCGCCAGCATCCCCGGCACAAACACCATGTACCATGTCCTGTTCATTAGTGTGGTTCTCCTTTCATACCCGTCTCGCCAAGGGCGGATAATCCACAGTATAGTATAGAGCAAGCCGCTCCTTTCATCAATGTCTGCGGGGATGAAGTCTGGGGCGTAGGGGCGAACGCGTTGGCGGCGGTGCCAGGCGATTGATCATCTCACTGAGTCGGATCACTGCGCCACGAAAAGCGAGAGCCCCCGGGTGATTTCCCCGGGGGCCCGGTGCTTCTCTGAACGCAGAGGTCTGGCACTTCATGAGCTAATGATGGCGGCGCCGGTCGCGATCGTGGTTGCGGTAACGCACTCGGTCGCTGTCGTAGCCGAAGTGGCTGTCGCGGTCTGAGTCCCACCATTCCAGGTAGCCATCGCCTACGCGAATCCGGAATCCAGTGCGGGCTTGGCGGCGGTAGAGCGGGGGTTGCCGCCAACTGGATTGCCACTGATTGCGCCAGCCGTAATGATTGCCCTGCCAGTAGCCGTAATGGTTGCCCCGCCCCTGGGGGTTATGATGGCCGGGCGGCTGGAAGCTGTCATAATACCCGCCAAAGCCCAGCACCAACAGAGCCGCAGGCTCTTTGTCAATCTTGGATCTACGGTTTGGTTTAGCGAATGCAGTTGTGCTGAGCAGCCCGACCAAGAGGACAGCTATCAGTATTCCGAAACCGTTCTTCATCATGCTCACCCTTTCCGCGCTATTCTACAGTTGTATAGTATATGACGATTCTCGGAGACGGAAAGTTCGGTGGGGTGGGCAATGCGGAGACGGCCCTACGGGCCAAAATCCCCGGCACAAACACCACCCACCATGTCCTGGTCATTAGTCTGATTCTCCCTCACTAGCTGTTGGGGAAAGGGCAGATAACATCGTTGCCTACTCCGAATTACTATCCACCTATGTAAAGCTTTTTATATTCCCGTCATCGTCAATGACCAGCTCGCAAGTGATTTCCCCATCTGGGAAGTTGTCAGAAACGACAACATACTTGAGCTTGTAAGTACCTGGGTCCTTGATGATGTGCTCGCAGACTTTGGTTGTGTCTCGATTTGTACTCAGGTAGAATCCCTTGTTACCATCGTCCGTCCGGCATGCATCCAAGTACCGCGAAGTATTTGCAAAGATGACTACGTTAGGTACCTTGCTGTACGCCCACTTCAACTCGATATGTTCAAAGTCAACTTCTTTCTTGCGGCAAGTGTCATAGGCCTGTTTAAGGTGACCGTAGCAGTCTCTGGCATGCTTACGCCGATGTAGATTCTCGACTTTAATGTGCCAGTATGGCCCTACCTTTTCCTTAATCGGCTTTTTCAGTTGCAATCGGTTCTGCCAGTGAGTTGTCCACTGGTTCCGTGCATGGCAGGCGATAAGCTCGGGCAAGCAACCAGGATCCGTAAACTCTTTGGAATTCACCTGGAGGGCTCTCATCATTCCATCTTGCGAATTGATCCCTTCCTGGTGAAAAGCCAGTATTTCCATGTCTCGTTCCGTACCCAGATCCAGGTATGATGCCACCGCGAGTTCCTGATGGCAGAAGAGAGAACCACGCCATTGGCACTTCTCGAGAAACTCGCCAAGAGATTGTTCTCTGTTATCTTTAGGATGCACCAGCGCCTCACGCTTGAAGTCAACAAAGACGATATACTCTGAGTCCTCGAGTTCCTTGAATATGTTGTGCCGCAAATCGCGTAAGCTCTGCTGCTTGACAGCGACGTATGCCTTGTACTCCAACTCCTCCAGGACCTTCTTGATCTCTTGGGCGATATGCGTTTCTTCTTTGGTCCGCTGTCCACAACTAATGAACACCCTTGCCTTGAGCTTTTCATCTGACATTTTTGGGTCCCCCTATGAACATAGCTTTCGCACACTATTTCCGCTTAACGTTTATGTAACCTGCTCAAGTCTTTCAGAACATTCCACCCCGGCACTTTCTGCGTATATTGCCGGTACACCTCACCGAATTTTTGGATATTGAATTGGTCTTCGGTCTGGGGCAGAGCAGCCGATTAGCGGCTAAGTCACGCGACTACACTCGCCAGTATTAGCACGGCGCGCATACTATCTAATTCCCCCCGCCGCCGCCTTTCACCTGGTACACGGGCTGACACTTAAGCTATCTCCCTGGTTGTGCTATAATGTAAGAGGTGATTTGAGTATCTTATGTCAATTCTGGGTGGATTAAAACGAATAGTGAATCCCAATGCGCGCGAGATAGCGCGTCTGGGGCGGCGGGTGGAGAAGATTAACGCGCTGGAGGCGGATGTCAAGGCCCTCAGTGACGAGCAACTTCGGGCTAAGAGTGACCAGTTCCGCGACCGGCTATCCGCCGGCGAGACGCTGGATGACATCCTCAATGAGGCCTTTGCGGTGGCGCGGGAGGGTGCCTGGCGGACTATCGGCGAGCGCCCGTTTGACGTGCAAGTGATGGGCGCTCTTGTCCTGCAGGAGGGCAAGATTGCCGAGATGAAAACCGGTGAGGGTAAGACCCTGGCGGCCACCATGCCGCTGTACCTCAATGCCCTGACCGGCCGCGGGGCCCACCTGGTCAGCGTCAACGATTTCCTGGTGCGCTGGCAGGCGGAGTGGATGGGGGAGATATACGAGTTTTTGGGCCTGACCTGCGGTTACATCCAGAAAGCGATGGATGCTCCTGAGCGGCAGGCCAATTATGCCAAAGACATCACCTACGTGGAGAATAGCGAGCTGGGATTTGATTATCTGCGGGACAACATGACTGGCCGGGTGGAGAACCTGGTGCTCCCCGACCTCTATTATGCGATCATTGACGAGGTAGACAGTATCCTGGTTGACGAGGCCCGTACCCCCCTGATTATCTCCGGTATGCCCCAGAAGGACGTGCAGTTTTACGACGAGATTAATCGCATTACCTCGCGGCTGCGCGGCTCGTCGGATGAAGAGGATCCGGATGCAGATTATATCTATGATGAAAAGTTCCACCAAGCGGCGCTGACCGAGCAGGGGCAGGAGAAGGTGGAGCGGACGCTGGGTATTGACAATCTCTCTGACCCCGAATATCTGGACATCTTCCACCATATCAGTGCGTCGCTGAAGGCCCATGCTTTGTATCAATCTGATGTGGCCTATGTGGTTAAGGATGGCGAGGTGGTAATTGTTGATGAGTTCACCGGCCACCTCCAGCCCGGGCGGCGCTACAGTGATGGGCTGCATCAGGCAATTGAGGCTAAAGAAGGAGTGCACGTCCAGTCGGCTCGCCAGACCGTGGCATCTATCACCTACCAGAACTTCTTCCGACTGTACGAGAAGCTGGCCGGTATGACGGGTACAGCCAAGACTGAAGAGACTGAGTTCGTCCAGATATACGGGATGCCGGTGGTAATAATGCCGACCAACGAGCCGGTTATCCGCGCGGATCATCCTGATGTGGTCTACAAGACCCAGGAGGCCAAATACCGGGGCATTGTCTCCGAGATTCTGAATATGTATGTGCGCGAGCAGCCGGTTTTGGTGGGGTCGCGCTCGGTGGAAGTCTCGGAGTATCTGGGCACGCGACTGGCCCCGGATAAGCTGCGTCGCCATTGTCTGGTGCTGCTGTGTCAGGCGCAATTGCGGGATGACACTGACCTGTCCCGTGAACAGCAAAATGAATATACTGAACTGCTACGGACATCTATTGATGAGCTGAGTCGGCATGACCTGGCCCCGGTTGCCCGCGACCTGGGGGTAGAGCCGGAGGCCACCACTGAGGAAAATATTGAGGCGCTCCTGTGGCTGCTGGCTGTGAGTGGTGAGGATGAAGGCAGGGATGATCAACATCGGCAACGACTGGCCGCGGCCCTGAACGAGGGTGTGCCCCACAATATTCTTAATGCCAAATACCATGAACAGGAAGGGCGGATTATTGCCGAGGCCGGCCGACCGGGGCAGGTGACCATTGCTACCAATATGGCTGGTCGGGGGGTGGACATCGTTCTGGGCGGCAAGCCAGAAGGGGCGGACAAGGATGCCAACCGGCAGCTTTACGAGAAGGTGAAAAGTGTAGGTGGACTGGATATTCTGGGCACCGAGCGCCATGAGAGTCGGCGCATTGACAACCAGCTCCGTGGTCGTTCCGGGCGTCAGGGTGATCCAGGAAGCTCGCGGTTCTACGTCAGCCTCCAGGATGAGTTGATGAAGTTGTTTGGACCGGAGAGGTTCGGGGTATTCCTGCGCGGGTGGCCAGAGGAGGAAGCGCTGGAGCATAAGATTGTCAGCCGCTCGCTGGAGCGAGCCCAGCAAAAGGTGGAGTTGCGCAACTTCCAGATCCGCAAGGAGACTCTGAAGTACGATGAGGTGATGAATGAGCAGCGCCTGCGCATCTATGGTTACCGCCGAGCAGTTCTGGAAGGCGAAAACATACGGGGGCGGGTAGTGGCGATGATAGAACACACGGTTAAGCGAACCGTAGAGGCCAATGCCAGTTCCGAGATGCATTCCGACGACCGGGATGTGCAGGCACTTTACTCGGCATTAGCAGAGACGGTCCCCGGGATCGGCGCACTGGTGGGACAAGATGAAGTTTATGAGAGCACTGTGGAGGACCTAACTGAGAACCTGTGCCAGGCAGCCCAAGATTTGTATGAGCAGCGAGAGGCAGTAATTGGAGCCGAGGTGATGCGGGCGATAGAGCGCAGTTGGCTGCTGCGCATTATTGACAACTGGTGGATGAACCACCTCCAGGAGATGGATTACCTGCGTGACAGCATCCACCTGCGCGCCCATGCCCAGCGCGATCCTCTGGTGGAATACATCCATGAGGCTGATGAAAACTTTGGTGAATTAGAAGATCACATCGCCGAGGACATGACCAAGGCGATGCTTACCACCGAGGTAGTGGCCGAGCAGACTGGTGTACGGATGGAAGACTTGGAGACCGGCACGCCTATGCTGGAGCCAGTTGCGGCGGCGATGGTGACCGGTGGTGAGTCTGGCGCTCCCCAGACCCCTATGACCGAGGCGGCGGACGGGTGGGGTTCCCCTGATATTTACGTGGCCCCCGAGGAACCGGGCCGCAATGACCCGTGCCCATGCGGCAGCGACAAGAAGTACAAGAAGTGCTGCATGAACAAACCCAACAACCCGTATAGGCGAGATTAGCAGCCAGTCAGCTATCTGTGCCCCGATGACCGAATCTGCCCGGCAGCGCGACGAGATTATCCTGCGCCTCTGCCCCTATTGCTAAAGCGGCGATCCCAATAATCCCTCTGACCAGAAACACGGCTCGTATCCGTGTTCAGTTACCCATCGGATGGCCTGTTCGGTTTTCTCCGTCACATCGGGCTGGTAGTAGGGTAGGTCGGTGCGGAAGTACTGCTCGTGGTCAATTGTCTGATAGTAGATATTCAAATGGATCTTAGAATTGTACTGCTGGTGCATTCGCCGCCAGAAGGCCAGAAACCAGTGGTCAAAGAGGGAATCAAAGCTGTCAGGTTCCCGGCCCCCATTAAAGGCTATAGAGCCATAGCCTCGGTAGGCAGTAGCTATAATATTTTCCAGTCCTGGAAATGGGGATTGATTAGCAGACCTTCAGCGCGGGCCTGGGTGATTGTTATTTGCTGGGCAAGCTGGGTGGCGGCTTCTGCGTCTGGCGCTGACAGCTTCATAATCCATAGCGTCCCCTCTACCACGCTCTGGACCTGCTCAGCGTAGCCCAGCCGCTCATGCAGTGCCCGCTGTATGTCCTCGGCCTCAGCCCCCTCGGCGTCAGTGACCAGTACCTCCACCGGCCATACACCGTCTTCCGGGACCGGCGCGGCGCGCTGCCCGGCTATACGCAACTCGTAAGTGTGTTTGTTGGGATTGACAAATAGATTGGTTTTCTCAGCTAATTGCTGGGCGAGGTCCAAAGCCGCCGGCTGGCTATCTGTCTGTAAGTGCAGCGCGTAGTAGTCAGCCCGCTGTAGGTCCTGGAGCACCTCGGCGTAGCCCATGCGCCGGCGCAGCGCCGAAGCCGCCGTCAAGGCGGTTACGTCCGGTATTTTCAGTTTGACCAGTAGTTCAATAACTTGCATTTTATGTCAACCCCTTGTTGGTGTAGAAGCGGCGTCCTCGCCGCGAGTTACTTACAAGAGTCTTGGCGGAAGGGGTACGGGGAAAACCACTTTCTGCAGAAAGGGGTTGCCCCGTATGCCCTTGTTTGCCGTCTGTTGGCGGGCCGGGTCAGTTGGACATTGTTCACACTACCGCCGGTGCCAGTAAGGCTTCGCGTAGTGAGTTAAAGACCAGTCGTCCCGGTCCTGGTGCCATCATAGCCTCCTGGCCGCCCCAGGCCCCAGTTTTCTGAGTAGCCCACGTCCCGCCTAACTCTACCGGGAGCTGACGGACGAAGCTGGCCCGCTCCGGGTGGGGCATTATGGCCAGCACATTGCCCTGGGGGTTGCACAATCCGGCGATATTGGCCAGGGCGCCATTGGGATTGATCTCGCGGCTCTCGTCAATATTGCCCTCCGCATCACAATACTGGAAGACAATCTGGTTATTCTCACGCAGCTGGTCAATAAGACCTTCAGTGCGGGTAGTAAACCGGCCCTCGGCGTGAGCGATAGGCACCGGCCAAATGTAGTCGGTTTCCATCTGGCGGGTGAGGGCACAGCGGCCCGGGGAGCAGCTATGCTTCAGGTACACCCAGCGGCAGCAGAAATCACCCAGGCGGCCGGCCGGGTCGGTATAGTTGGGCGCCAGGGCCATTTCCACCTGGCCCGGGTGCAGGCCGGGGATTAGTCCCGCCTCCACTAACACCTGAGCGCCATTGCAGATACCCAGCACCGGCTTGCCGTATTCGGTGACCTGGTCAAACATGGTCGCCACAATGGGCTCTTTGGCGGCGATCACCCCAGAGCGCACCCGATCCTGATAGGAAAAGCCGCCGCCGATAATATAGCCGTCATATTCGGTAAGCAGGGCCGGGTCGCGGTTCCAGCGGAAGATATCGCAGCTTATACCGGCTGCCTCGGCCGCCCGCTTGGTTTCCCATTCACAGTTAGACCCGGGGAACTGTATCAACGTCACCCGCGGGGCATCAGTTAAGTCCATTAGTGAAACTCCTTCCTATGAGTACACTGCTTATGTTTCATTATAGCCAGTCGTTCTGCAGCAAGGAATGGCTCCTTTACCCACTTAGAAAAGTCTTTGCGGAGGGGGTTGGGGGAATCCGCTTTCTACAGAAAGGGGTTCCCCGTAGCCCATTTTCCTCCCTCCCCGCACACTGTTCTAATTATTCCATCGGCCACCCTGGTATTATCTCATCAATCTCGGCCATCAGGCTAATAGTTTCCCGCAGGGCCAGGACTATTTTCTGGTAGTGGGTGATGTCATCATACGATAGCTGGCGGCCTTTGCGGTCCTTCAGCCACTTCTGGCAGACCTGGTAGCCGCCGATGTGGAACTCCCAGACCTCCGGCTCGATGCCGGAAAAATATTGCTTCTTATTTATGTACACGCGCTGGTTTTCGTCGTCATATCTGACCCTCTGTACCTCGTCGGAGTTAGGCGGGTTGAACTTTGGCGGCTCGCCGATATTGCCGGTCTGCCGGAGTAGGTGCAAATCCGCCAGCCGCTGGCCCTTGGCCACCAGCTTGGCAAACAGTTCCTTATCCGCGGTCAGGGGCAGGCGGGGGAAGTCAATCTTGAGGAACTCGGCATAGCGCTGCCGGTAGGTGGGGCAGTGGAAGACGGCATAGGCATAGTAGAAGACATCCTCCGGCCCGAAGGTATCGGTCAGGTCGCCCCCCGCGTCGGGGATAAAGGTTAGTCCAAGTTTTTGGGCAAATTCTTTAACAAACTCCCCATTCAGATTCGCCCGCCGGCCCTCTTCCGTTGTACCTTCCTCGGGGTAGAGGTAGAGGGGCCCAAGGTATGAGATTCCAGCGCCAGCCGATTTGTTGCCGACCACGCACTGATCTACGATGTGCTCCGTAGCGATAACCGAAAACTCATAAGTTGGACTCATTGGGCGAGTCCAGGCGACTGCCAGATTGCTGCCTGCTATCATATGACGCTGGATCCGGCGAACCGGCCGCTCCACCATGACTTCTGAATAGTAGATGTGCCTCATATCGAACGGGCGGTATAGGCATCTCCCAAATGCAGCGTCCCAGTTTTCATCCGTCCTTAGTGCTTCGCGTGCCTCGCGCAGGTTCCAACTTGAGGTATCCCTTAGTCGGTAGCGCTCTCGAACCATCTCCTCCGATGTAGTTTCATCACGGAACTTCTCTATCCGCCGCTTCAGAGGTTCCCTTTCGAAGTCGATCACAAACCTGTCCCTGGCGGTGACGAAACCGACATTGTTGTCCGGCATGATGTCGGTAACCGGCCATCCCCGGGCATATTGAACCCACAGATGGGTATCGTAAGGCACGAGAGAGTAAAACGGTGATTGCGGCGTGGGCTCCGACCACTCGGTGGTCTGAACGTCTGTAGCCATGAGCGACTCATACTTGTCCTGGCGGGTGCCCCAAAGGTCGGCATGGCAAATTTTGGCCTGGTGGCCTTCACCCGGCTCCTTGAGGAAGATGCCAACGGCGACGCCTTGCTGGATGTCAAAGACGTTCTCGTCTTTTCCGCCCTTTGGTGTAGTTTCTTTCTTCTTGGAACTGCCGTGCAGGTCAAGCAGCCAAAGGTTATTGAAGGTGTCCATCAGCGACTGGCGCATTCCCCGGAAAGTTGGGTTGTCCAGGTAACCGTGATTCGTAATCATCCCGATGATTCCGTGCCCCGTTTGCTCGATTCGCCACTGGGCAAAGCGAATGAACTTTACGTAATCGTCCTGGAGCCACTTGCTTTGTCGCTCGCGCAAGCGTTCGCCGTCCACGTACTTGTAGTCCTCGATGAGATTGCCAATCCACGTTTTTTCGCGCCGTCGCTTGCCCGTTTCGGGATCAACATAGACCCGCTGACTGACATTGGCCGAATGTCCCGCGTACGGCGGATTGCCTAACACCACCATAATGGGCTTGGTGAGCTTAATGTCACCCGCCGCCTCGGACTCTTCGGCAATTGTTCGCTCTATCCCCAGCCGCAACTGGCCCTCTGCCAGTTCAATGGCCTCCTCCAATGAGTTAGTCAGGTAGATGCCCAGGCGCTCGTCGCCGCTGAAGTTGTAGCCCAAATCCCGCAACTGGATGGATAGCTTCATATGGGCAATGGTGTAGGGGGCCATCAGCAGCTCAAAGCCAAACACCCGGCTCAGCAGCCGCTCCTGCACATAACTTTTCCATGCTCCCTTGCCCTTCTCCTCGCAGACATTGTGATAAATCTGGTCAATGACAAAGTAGAGGAAGGTCCCGGTGCCACAGGCGGGATCCAGGATATAAACCTCTTCATCCGCCAGGCCCAGGGGCTTATCAAACTTCTCCTTGAGCAGATAGTCAATGGAGCGGACGATATATTTGACCACCGGATCAGGGGTATAGTAGACCCCGCGCAGCTTCTTCTCCTGGGGGTCATACTCGCGCAGGAAATCCTCGTAGAAGTGGACCACCGGGTCCTCGCGGTCCGGACGCCGGGCAAAGTCGTCTTTAATCTCGCCCATCTCCGCCCGATTAAGTAGCTCAGCCAGGTTATCCACAACCTCCGCCACCGGCTGCGGCATGTGCCGTCCGGTGATATGATCGAAAAGATCTTGGAGGAAAGGATTGGTGGCCGGCAGATGCTGAGAAGCAATCTGGCGGGTGAACCTAACTCTCCTCGGTGGATCAGGCATCCTGCCTGAGTGTATCTTGTTGTCCTGTTCCACAGGCTGGAAGCCTGTGCCACTGGGGGGTCGTCGCAGCTCGAAGCACGCCGAGAACAGGCCGTAGGCAATAGTCTGGGCATACATATCTGCGAACCGCTCTGGGGTCAGGTCGGGGATTAGGGTTTGCCGGAAGGCCTGAAGCTGCCCGTGCAGCTCACCGGCCTCGGGTTCCTGAGATAGGGCCCCCTCGGTCGCGTCGCGAATCGCCTTCGCTGCCCTGGCCATATAGCGGGCCAACTCCTGCGCGGTGGCCGCAATGGGCGGCTCAGTCAGTAAGAACCCTCGCAGCAGTTCCTCAACTTCCTTTATGCCGTCCCTGGTGCTGCGCACCTCGCCGTCGCGGTCCAGCCGTCCCAGCCGCGCCTCCCCGCGTAATTCCCCCTCTACATACCAGCGAAACTCCAAATAATCAGTGAGAATCAGATTGGGCAGTGAGTTGCGATAGCGCAGCAGTTGCTCATCTTTTTCCCACTTATCCAAATTCTGACCGATGTCTTTGCACTCCACAGAACCGACCGGCACCTGCCCGCGCTTGACAGCGATGTCTGGCATACCGCAGGCCACTGCCTTGGGTTCGCTAATGGCAGTAATATCTTGCTCAAGCCCCTTCAGCAGCGTGGCGAGCGTGCTATAGTGTGTGGCCTCAGTGGCCTGGCCCGTGCGCAGCTTCTCCCTCAATTCCCGCAGATATATCGTGAAGGGCATATCTCTCATTTCGCCACTGCGAGCCGCATACCCTTCTTCACCACCTGGCCCGGCGTCTTGTGATATTGCCTGTAGTTGTCTGCCGTTGTCTGTTGTTACTTGCTGTTGCCTGAATCCCTGCACCCCTGAATCCCTGAACCCCTGCTCCGTGTGTCGTAGGAGCAGCACCCTCTCTGTCCTGAGCCTGCCGAAGGGTGCCCCGACACTGCTGACCCATTATATTGACTTGTCCAGTCCAGAATTGTTATACTCATAGGGTTATATCCGCGGCTACTCGCGGATAGTTTTGCATTATCAAGTTAGCTGTACAGGGTCACATCATCCTAATGAAAAGCGTGTTGGTCCGGCTGTACCAACCCTACGGCGCTGTATTTAGGCAGTGGCCAGGATTACGTCTGATAATGCTTACGGTCTTTCTGGCTGAGTTGGCCTATGCCATCATCATCCCCACCCTGCCTCTGCACCTGAAGAACCAGATCCACGCTCCAGTCCTGGCCATTGGCATTGTTTTTGCCACCTTCGCTTTGGTGGAAACCCTCTTTAAGACCCCGGCCGGCGCGATGAGTGATCACTATGGCCGACTGCGCATAATCCTGCTGGGACTGGTGGCGGGGATGATTTCACCGCTGCTGATGACGGTGGCGGGGTACTGGCAGTTGTTTGTGTTGTTGCGGGCTATTGATGGGCTGGCAGTGTCTGCAGTCTGGCCGGCGATGATAGCGCTGATAAGTGAGAAGGTCCGGCCCAAGGAGAAGGCGACCGCCCTGGCGGCTTTCAACTTGGCCTGGATTTCCGGGGTAGGGCTGGGACCGGCAATAGGTCTGGAGATCGGCCACCGCTTCCAGTCCAATATCTACGCCTTCTACACCGCCGGTATACTGCTGTTTTGTGCGGCAGTGACCGCCGCAGTGGTGTGGTGGGGCGAGCGCCGGCGGCAGCAGCAGGCCGCGCCAGCCAGCCGTGATAAAATGGCCGATAGTGGCCCACCTGCCCGCCGCACGTGGCGGGAGACGCTGCGGCGGCTCCGAGCCCGCCGCCCCGTACTGCTGCACATGCTGTGGATACTTGTGCTGATGCAGTTTGGGCTGACCATGTTGGTGCCGGTAATCGTGCTGTACGCGCAGAGCGTGCTGGGTATGACCCAGCACCAGATGAGCCAGGTTTTCCTGGCTCCAGCCGTGGTCATCGCGGCATTGGCCCTGCCGTTGGGTCGGTGGGCTGACCATTTGGGTCGGGACCGGGCTATCCACCTGGCTTTGCCCATCCTGGCGGTGGCGCTGGCAAGTATACCTTTGCTCGGGGAAATGTGGATGCTTATGGTGGTGGTGGCGGTGATTGGCCTGTGCTTTGACCTGGCTACGCCCTCCTGGTTGGCCCTCACCAGCCAACTGGCCCCTGATCATCGTCAGGGCCTGACGCTGGGAGCGATGAATACTGCCCAGGGGGTGGGATTCATCGTGGGTCCGGTGGTGGGGGCGGCTCTCTACGAACAGGTGTCGGTCAGCGCTCCGTTCTGGGCGGCGGGAGCGGTAATGGCCATTACCGCTATGGCCGCTATAGTGCTGATCAGAGCACCATTGGATGACGGAGGTACAGAAGCTCGCGGAGGAACAAGCCAGTACGAAACCGGGGAGCACGGCCCTGAGTGACTACAGCGACATCTGGGGGTCACCTAATCAGGGCACAGCAGCACTGGCTTCGCTGATGCTTATTCATAGCCTTCACTAACCGCACAGTCAGTCCTGTCCGGCTATTATATAAGGCCGCAGTTGCCCCAGGGTCTGCTCGTCCACCTCTACCGTCGCCACCACATGCTCTGGCTGATAGTCGGTATCAAGCACTCGCCCGCGACTGTGGGAAAGAGTTAGAAGTTCCAGATGATTGTAGGGCAGCCGTACCGTCACATGGACGTGCTGCCTCCTGACGAGACTATGTACCTGGCTCTGCAGTTGTTCGAGTCCCTCACCAGTCAGAGCTGACATCGGCAATGCTTCGGGGAAATCTGCCCTCAGCGTCTGTGCCTGCGCCGAATCAGTAGGGACCAGGTCCCACTTATTCAGGACGATTACACGGGGGGTAGTCAGAACTCCCAGACTATCCAGTATCTGCTGGGTAGCCTGATGATGACCGGGAGCCTCGGGGTCACTGGCGTCTATCACCTCAATGATGAAATCAGCTTCCATGACCTCCTCAAGGGTGGCTCGGAAAGCAGCTATTAATTTAGGGGGGAGATCGCGGATGAAGCCTACCGTATCGCTGACCATGACCTGCAGGCCGGCACCAACGTCAACGCGGCGCACCGTCGGGTCGAGGGTTTCAAAGAGGCGGTCATGAGCGGCAACTTCTTCGGAGCCAGCCAGTGCATTGAGGACGGTGGACTTGCCGGCATTGGTATAGCCGACGATACTGCCAGTGGCCAGCCCTGACTGGCGCCGGGCCTGGCGCTCGGTATCGCGCCGGAGTCGTACATCCTCCAGTTGCCGATTCAGACGGGCTATGCGTTGGCGCAGGCGGTACCGATCCATCTCCAGTTTAGTCTCCCCGGGGCCACGCACCCCGATGCCCCCGCGCATACCCCCACCGATGCGCGACATCATCACGCCGTGTCCTACCAGTCGGGGAAGTAGATAGGTAAGTTGGGCCAATTCTACCTGCAGCTTACCCTCGCGGCTGTGAGCATGCTGAGCAAAGATATCCAGAATGAGTTCACTACGGTCCAGGACCTTACACTGGAGCTGGTCGGCCAGGTTCTTCACCTGGGTCGGACTCAGCTCGGCATCAAACACGACCATATCGGCATCTTCATTGGCTACTTCCCCGGCCAGCTCCTCCACCTTGCCGCGGCCGAGGAAAGTAGCCGGCTCCGGTTTGCGCCGCCTTTGTACTATGACCCCGATGGGGGAGGCCCCTGCTGCCCGCACCAACTCCAGCAGTTCCTGCATACGGTGACGACTCTCCCCGGTAAGGGCTTCAATTCCCACCAGAATGGCCCGCTCGGGCCTCGACAGGACCGCTTCATTCGCCTCACTATGGTCTGGGGTCATCTCCAATAAGTCCTCCCTGCCACCATTGGCACTTTGGGCTAATGTTGCCGTCCAGATGGCGGCGACTGCGTTCATCGTTCCAGGACCTGCAAAGCTGTCTGCAACTCCTGGCGTGATGGACACGTTGTCTCGGCAAGTGCTGCCTTTAGTGCTGGGATTGCCGGCTTCGCTGCCGGCCCCATCTTGATTAATAGTTGGGCTGCTTGCTTTCTGGTGCCACAGCCTGGCTCCTTCACCCAGAGGATTGCGATCGGCAAAACCAGGTCCACATCCCCGGTAATACTCCACAAGGCACCAGCAGCGGGCAAACTGATGGAGGGGTCAGCATCTGCTATCATTTCTTTAAGCGCCGGGACAGCATACTGGGCTTGAGTGCCTATTGTACCAAGCGACTTCGCGGCCTCAACCTGGATATGAGGATCGCTGTGTAAGCCCAGTTGGGCCAAGGCGGCAGTCACCTCGGTCACGGAGCCGGGGTCAATGCGCCCCAGGGCCTGGGCAACCTTCAGGCGCAGTGAAGGGTCATTACTGTCGTCCAGCAGCTTTGTGAGAGCCGGTACGGCACCGCGAGCCGGCGGGCCAATGCTCTGCAGCGTCTCGACTATGCGGGTGCGAATCTGAGGATCGGGATCTTGGAGGTAGTCCAGAAACAATGGGAGAGCTGCCTGTGGGCCGGCAATTTGCCATACTGCCCGCGCTGCTTTAGTGGCGAGCTTCTCGTCTTCGTCGCGCACCATTTCCGTAAGAGTAGGTAAGGCCGCTTTCGCCTCTGGGCCCACTTGCCCCAGACACTCAATAGCGTTACGCCGCGTCTCAACAAACTCAACCTCGCGCAGCTCGCGCATGTATCGGTCTACCCTTGATGCAGTGGATTGGCCCTGATTCACTACTATTACACCAGTCAGGACAATCACTGCGATGAGTACTATCAATAGCCACATCTTGTTGGACAATCTAACCTACCTCCTGCATTTAATGAATACTAAACTGACTGACCTCGCGTAGTAGCTATGCTTGATAGTTGTAGATACTCCTTAGTGGATGTATCCTTATTATGCCAACAATCATAGGGCTTTGTAAAGTTCCAGAGGCGGTGCGAGCTGTAGCTGCGATAAAGGTACTTGACTTAAGCGCGGGTTTATCCTATAATGTAACAAATATCACTGCAAAGGAATTGGCTATATGTACGCGATATTCCAGCAAGGCGGGCATCAATACAAGGCCCGGGAAGATGAGATTCTCAGGTTGCAAAAGCTCCCTGCCGATGTAGGGGACGAGGTAACCTTTGAGCGGGTATTGGCAGTGCGGCAAAATGGAGAGTTTGTGGTAGGTACCCCGCATCTACCGGGAGCCAGCATCACCGGCACCGTAGTCGAGCAGGGCCGGGGGCGCAAAATCCGGATCTTCAAGTATAAGCCTAAGAAGCATTACAAACGTCAGCGCGGGCACCGCCAGCCTTTCACGGCGGTTCGTATTGACAAGATTTCAGTGTAGGCAAATAGGTTAGCACACCAAAGGTGATCAGATATGGCTCATAAAAAGGGAATGGGAAGTTCGCGAAATGGCCGCGATAGCCGTTCTAAGCGGTTGGGGGTGAAGCGATACGCCGGCCAGGTGGTCAAGGCAGGCAGCATTATCGTGCGCCAGCGAGGTACCAGGATCCACCCCGGCCGGAATGTCGGCCGGGGGGGCGACGATACGTTATTTGCTAAGAGCACTGGGCGGATCGAATTCCAAACTGCCCGGGGTGGCAAGCGGCAAGTCAGCGTGGTGCCAACCTCCACGTGAGGGAAGCATAAACTGTGTTGTCTGATTGCCGACACCCCGGTGTCGGCAATTTCGTTTAGGGTGGTCAGATTCTGGCATGCTTATTGATGAGGCACACATAACTGTAACGGGCGGACGAGGAGGCAATGGCGTCGTCAGCTTCCGGCGGGAGAAGTTTGAACCGCGCGGGGGGCCTGATGGGGCCGATGCGGGAGATGGCGGGGATGTCACAATCACCGTTGACCCGAACTTGACTACTCTTCTGGATTTCCAGTATAGGTCGCATTTCCGGGCCGAATCTGGTGGACACGGACGGGGCAAGAACCGGCATGGTCACAATGGCGAAGACTGCATTGTCCCGGTTCCCGCCGGCACCTTAGTGTATGATGCCGAAACCGGAGCCAAAGTCGCGGATTTGACCCATGCCGGACAAACATTGCTGGCCGCTCGCGGCGGTGAAGGCGGGCGCGGGAACACCGCTTTCGCTACTGCCAGCCGTCAGGCCCCGCGGTTGGCCGAAAACGGCCTTCCCGGCGAAACTCATCAGTTGCGATTAGAGCTGCGGCTGATGGCCGACGTGGGTATTGTGGGACTGCCCAATGGGGGCAAATCTACCCTCATCGCGCGCATCTCAGCCGCTCAGCCTAAGATTGCTGCCTACCCCTTCACCACCCTTCAGCCCAACCTGGGTGTCGTTCAAATTGAAGAAGGGCGCAGCTTTGTGGTCGCCGATATGCCGGGGCTGATTGAAGGCGCCCATGAGGGGAAGGGCCTGGGTCACCAATTCCTCCGTCATATCCGACGCACCCGCCTGCTGGTGCATATGCTGGACGCGGCGGCAGTAGAAGGCCGCCAGCCTCTGGATGACTACCACCAATTGAACCAGGAGCTGGAAGCCTACGACTCGCGCCTGACTGCCCTCCCCCAGATTATAGCCCTCAACAAAATTGACCTGCCGGCTGCTCAGAACCACCTTCCCGACTGCCTCAGTTTTTTTCAGCAGCAACAGATCCCTGCGTTTCCTATCTCGGCGGTAACTGGTGAGGGAGTGCGGGAGCTGGTGGGGACGGTGACTCAGAAGCTGGAGGCGCTGAGAGAGTCTGAAGTCGTAGAAGAGGGACCCGAAAGGTTTGAGATGGCTCCGGCCCCCGAGCGTAAGCTGCAGATATTCCGGGCTGGTGAGGGCGTTTATGTGGTTCGGGGCACGGGGGTGGAAACATTGGTGCAGCGAGCCAATCTGCAGACTGACGATGGCATCCGGCGCCTGCACGAGCAGTTGCGCACCACCGGCGTGTTGAAAAGGCTGGAGCAAGCTGGCGTCAGCGCCGGGGACACTGTGTTCGTTGGTGAGCTTGAGCTGGAGTATGCGCCGGATATGTAGAGTTGCCAGATGGGCTGGCAACATAAGCCCGGTTGCGGGGATAGGGAAGGTAACAGCTTTGATGGCGGCGAATCAGATACAATACTATGTTTGCGGGTGATTACTATCATGCCCGTTGGTCTTATTGGCGGTACCGGTCTCAGTGAACTTGAGGGCGTGGAGCTGGAGGCGGAAGTGGTCTCTACCCGCTTCGGCGAAGTTGCGGTGCAACGGGGCAGGTGGGCGGGGCGGGAGGTAGTGTTCCTGGGCCGGCATGGTGCTGACCAGAACCTGGCTCCCCACCAGATTCCCTATCAGGCCAACATTGCCGCTCTGCACAAGGTGGGCTGCACCCACATTATCGCCACCAACGCCGTGGGGGCTATCCGCCAGGATATTGAGCCCGGCCACTTTGCCCTCCCCAACCAGTTTATTGACTTCACCAAGACCCGGCCCCTGACCTTATTTGATGATACTGCCTCCGAGACTGTCTATGTGGATGTTACCGAGCCCTATTCGGTCCAGTTGTGCGACCTGATTGCCGAGCAGGCCTGGGAGCTCAACTTAGTTATCCACCAGGATGTTTGCTATGTGTGCACCGAAGGGCCGCGGTTTGAAACCCCGGCGGAGATCCAGATGTTTGCCACTCTGGGCGGGGATGTGGTGGGAATGACAGGAGTGCCGGAAGTGGTGCTGGCTTGTGAAGCGCAAGTACCTTACGCCAGCGTCTGCATCGCCACCAATTATGCGGCGGGTCTCAGCGCCCAGCCGCTGACCGATCAGGAAGTCCACGAGCTGATGGACCAGTGTCGTCCTGACCTACTGCGGCTGCTGGAGGCGGTATTGTCGCAGCTAAAGCCACAGCCACCCACATAGTCTATCGCCTTGGTAGCACCCGGGGGCTGTGCCTCTCAGATCGCATAGGCGAGGTTCCCCGATTCCGCCCTGACAGACCAAGCGCGCAGGTTAAAGAACCTGCGCTACGCGAGCGTTAGGTGATTATCTGCCGTTGTCTGCTTCCCTGCTCCCCTGAATCCCTGTCCTACAAAATCGGCAGGTACTTCTCCAGCTCCCAATTGGTCACCTGCGTCCGATATTCGTCCCATTCAATCCTCTTATTCTCAATAAGCTTGCCGTGCATCTCCTCACCCAGAGCCTTTTTCAGAAGCTGGCTGTTTTCGGCGATTTCAATAGCATTGAGCAAATCGGGGGGGAGACTGCCGATACCCGCGGCCTGCCGGTCCTCCTCGCTCATCTCGTAGACGTTGCACTCTACTGGCGGAGGACATTCATATTCATTCTCAATGCCTTCCAGCCCCGCCGCCAGCATCACCGCAAAGGCCAAATACGGATTGCAAGCTGGATCAGGGGCCCGATACTCAACGCGGGTGGCCAGCTCGCGTCCCGGCTTGTAGGTTGGTATGCGGATAAGGTCGGAGCGGTTGGTGAAAGCCCATGACAAGTACACCGGTGCCTCGTAGCCGGGCACCAGCCGCTTGTAAGAGTTGATCCACTGGTTGGTGACCAGGGTTATCTCGGGCCCGTGGCGGAGCAGTCCGGCTATATAATGACGGGCGAGGTCGGAAAGATGCGTGGGGTCATCGGGGTCAAAGAATGCATTGCGCTCGCCGCGGAACAGGGACTGATGGGTGTGCATGCCACTACCATTCTCGTCAAATATCGGCTTGGGCATAAAGGTGGCATAAATCCCCGCAGAGAGGGCTATCTCTTTGACGACCAGCCGGTAGGTCATGGCGTGGTCAGCCATAGTAAGGGCATCGGTATACTTCAGGTCAATCTCGTGCTGGGAGGGGGCTACTTCGTGGTGACTATACTCTACTTTAATTCCCATCTGTTCCAGGGTCAGTACTGTTTCGCGCCGCAGATCTATCGCCTCATCCCGGGGAGTGCGATCGAAATATCCGGCATGGTCGAGCACCTCTGGTGTGGGGGTGTCGTCTTTGAAGTAGAAATACTCCAGCTCTGGCCCCACGTAGAAGGTGAAGCCCATTTGTTCAGCGTGCTTTAGATTGTGCTTGAGCACGTAGCGGGGATCGCACACATACGCAGTGCCATCGGGCCGCAGAATATCGCAGAACATTCGGGCCACCGCCCCACCCTCATTGGGACGCCAGGGCAGAACGACAAAGGTCTTCGGATCGGGCAAGGCCACCATATCACTTTCGTCAATGCGGGCGAAGCCCTGTATAGAAGACCCGTCAAACCCCTGGCCGTCCTCCAGCGACGGCTCCAACTCCTCAACGGTAATGGCAAAGCTCTTCAGATATCCCAAAATATCCGTGAACCACAGATTCACGAACTTGACATTATGGGCTTCGGCTTGTTCTAAAACGTATTGTTTGTCCTTATCCATAGTCCTTTCAGTTAGGCACAGGCTCCTTTACAGGTATATTCACTCCTGGCTCTCGGCCATTTCGGCCAGGGTCAGTTCCGTCCGATGTTTGATAAGTTTGGCCTGCGTCAGTAGGCTCTGAAGTTCAGCGGGGGTCATTTCCTCGCGGCGCTGATACCGCTGGTTCAGGTAATCCCATCCCGCCAGCAGGTCATTGAGCTGGTGGTCGTAGACCTGCTTTTCCTCTCCGGCCGGCAACTGGGCCCAGGCGAGCAGGGCCTCTCCCAGAGCTGTTTCTCCCTCCTGGAGAGCCACGGATACCGGAGGGGCCGGTACTGGATAGGGTCCGGAGCGCCAGCGTACCACGCCCTCGTGGTCAGTCAGGGAAAAGGTCACCGTGCTGAGACCGTCCTGCTTTACGGTGTAAGGCACAGCTACCTGTGTAACCTCACTGCCCAGGGACTGTTTGACTGAGCCAAAGTAGTGACCGGCCTCATCCCGGCCCATTACCCGCACGTTCAGCTTAATGTCCCACTGTTGGCTTTCTTCCTCTTCTATCTCTGTCAGTGGTTTCACTGACAGCCAGGCGACATTATCGCCCAGCCATAGGGCACCAGGATCATCAATAGTTACGCGAAAGGGCCGGACTCCAAATATCAGAGTACCGAAGTTCTCCGGTTCATGAAACCATTCCTTGACCCTCGCCCAGCTACTTAGTTCCTCCGCACCAACTGCGTGACGAGCCACATTCATTATCCAGGTATCTCCGGGCCGGGGTGAGATGTTGTTGGCAAAAGGCAGAGCTATCTCCACCGTCCAGCCAGTGTCTACTACTGCTGTCTGGGCTTCCCAGCGGAAATCCTCAGATGCATCCTCATTTGTGGCGTCATACTGCGTGCCCAGCGGATTGACCACCAGATGGGCATAACTGTGGCGCTGTCCTACTGTGTCAATGAATAGCTCCAGGCAGTCATCCCCCCATACCTCTCCATCCCGCTGGTCGGCCTCGGCACGCAGTTGTTGGGGGTGGGGGTCATGCATCTGGGCTCCGATGTACAGGGCCGCCGCATCATAAACTGCGTATACCGTGGTCGGCAGCGAGGGCTGCTCATTTCTGCCCAGAGATACTAAAGTACTGAAGACCGCCGCGCCGGACCATTCTTCGGCTCCTAATTGTCCGTCAATGGTGGGCACGGTCTCCACCCGAGGAACCGATATCACCGGCGGCGTGTAGAACTCAGCCGCACTGGCGACCAGTGGGAGCGCACATAACAAACAAACTGTTAAAACCGGCCAATGTAAGCGCACTGGACTTCCCTCCCTATACAAAAACTGGGTACAACCGACTAATTCGCCAACGGCTGGGGTTTGACCTCCTACCTGGGATGGCCTACCGGAATTACCAGCACGGGTGCGTGGTCAGTTGGTAACTGGAGCGTGTCGGTGACGGCTTCGTCCTGGAAAGCGCCGACCATAACAGCTCCTAAGTCCAGGGCTACCGCCTGCAAACACAGGTTCTCGCCGGCGGCGCCCACCTCGATGTCCACATACCGTTGCGCCCGTCCGCCGTATTTGCCCGCTGTGCGCGCATAGACGGCGGTGATGACGAAATTGGCAGCCGCTTGCTCCACGCACCGCTGGCCCAGACATGCCTGGGCTAACTGTGACATACGATTGCCGCTGAGATGGAGTTGGAGGCGGTGGCCCTGAGGCAGGTAATGGTAGACACCTTGAGTGGTCACCACATACAGTTCCAGCGGATACAGAGCACCGGCTGAAGGTGCTGCCCGCAGGCCACGCCGGGGCTCGGTAATCCCTTGGGCTGCCCAGAGCAGTTGTCCCAGCTGTTCATTGGTCAGGGTCTGCTCGGTAAAAGCCCGCACCGAGCGGCGCTGAGCGATCGTCTGCTCCACTGCGCCACTGCCTGTAGTGTCTGGTGGTGGCAACTGGATAATATCAGCTCCAGACTTGCTTGATTCCGGTTGACCAGGGCACCCCATGGCCAGCAGTATGACTAACATCAAACACGATAGCACGATTGATACGGTTGCAGGCACAACTGCCACCTCCTGTCAGGATGAACCAGATGTCCAACATCATTCGCGTCCGTACTCAGACAGCTTACCAGAAATTGTGTGCTTCTGGAAGCGGGGGTAATGAGGGATGCCTACGGGCATCGGCTCACTGCGCCCTGCCATCAGGGGCCGGCAGTACTCAATGAACTCCTCGGTGACTCCATTCTGTTCCTCGTTAATCCACTCATCAGGCACCACCTTGATCTTGCCCGCGACACTCATCAGAGACGTGTCCTCGCACTCGAAGACAAACGGCTCGCTGCTCTTGCGCTGAATGGTAATCATCACGTCTGACTCGCCCTGACAGGCCCGGCGGACCGCATCCTGGCCTACAGCGTAGGCCTCATCCAGGTCAACCTGGGAGGCGGCCAGGCCAAAGGAGCGCTGCAGGTTGCCGAGGCGGTCAAAGCGGCTGCGTACCCCCAACTCCTCCTCGACCATATCCGAGAGGGCCTGGGCTACCCCACCGAGGCGGGCGTGACCGAACTCGTCTATTGTCTGTGATGTGGTGGGGATGTCTGATGTGGCGAAGGAGAAGCCCTCCGAGACAGCAATTACCAGGTAACCCCATTTGTCGAAGTTCTCGTGACAATCGGCCAGGAACCTGTCGGGGTCTACGGTAACCTCGGGCAGATACACCAGATGGGGGCCGTCTCTTTCTTCCTGCCGACCGACCTGAGTGGCACCGGTAATCCACCCAGCGTTGCGGCCCATAATCTCCATGACCTCGCAATTGCCAAATGCTTCGGCATCCCGGGAGACGAACTGTACGGCTGAAGCCGCCAGCCGCGCCGCGCTGCCAAACCCGGGGCAGTTATCAGTGATGACCAGGTCATTGTCAACGGTCTTGGGAATGCCCACAATGTTCATATCCCAGTTGCTGGACTTGGCTAACTGTGATATCTGGTGGCATGCGAGCTGCGAATCGTCGCCACCAATATAGAAGAAATAGCGGATATTATGAGCCTTGAATACTTCCATGCACCGCTGGAGGTCAGCATCGGTGGGCTTCAGGCGGCAGGTACCTAAAGCTGCCGAAGGGGTGTAGCGGATTTGCTCAACCAGCTCGTGATCCTCACGAAACAGGTCAATGAACTGTTCGTTCAGTATGCCGTTCACGCCGTGCAAAGCCCCGTAAAAAGTCTTAATTTGGGCGGTATCGCGGGCGGCTTCAATCGCTCCCGCCAGACTGGCGTTGATAACTATTGAAGGTCCTCCCGACTGCCCGATCATAGCATTGCCCTGCAGTGACATCCAACTTCATCCTTTCCGTGTATGCGAAAATGTGATAGTAATGGGGGAAAGAATTCTTATATTTATCATATCATATTATGGTACCAACTTCAACTATAGGCGAGCGTAGCGCTATTAGTCTCAGTAGAGCAGTGAGCCGTCATCCGACTATCTGCCATTTGGCTACCTACTCGGCGGAACAAATACCCACCTGGCAGAGTCAAACATCCGTTAATCACAAACCGGAAAGCGAGGCAGCAGCTACAGTGCAACGACTGGTGCGGCCAGTGGCGGTGGTGCTGGCCATAGTAGTGTGTTTGAGTGTTACCAGTGTGGCTGCCGCTGACCCACTTGCGGGTCTGCGGCGGGTGTTCAAGAAGTGGGACCTATTCCAGGGGGTGAAGGTATCAGGACAGAATACCCTCACCTTTCAGGAGCACCTGGTTGACGGCTCTGGCTCGGCTTTTACCGGCCAGCGCTGGGATACCGACAGGCTACAGCGACGGACCAGTCTGCACCTGGAAGGGCCCGTCTTTAAGGAGTTTGGCTTCCAGGCCGACCTGTCGGCCTCCGGCTGGGGTCCCAGTTATTCGCGGTGGGTGGCTGGATATGTCGGTCATGACACGGCCGTGTACTTTGGCGATCTTAATATCAGCCTGCGAGGCAACGAATTCACCAGCTTCTCCAAGAGCCTTAAAGGTTGGCAACTTGACCACAACCTGCCTGGTAATGGGATGCTGCGGGCTTTCCAGTCCAAGGAAAAAGGTTTTACTCGCAATCAGACTATGGCGGGCAACGACACTCCCGGCCCCTATTTCCTGACCTATACACCCATAACTGAAGGTAGTGAGCGGGTCAGGGTTGACGAGCGACCCCAGCGCCTGGGTGAGGATTATCGGATTGACTATCAAACCGGGGAACTGTGGTTTGAGCCGGTGGATGGGCCGCCTCAGATCATTCCCAGTACCTCAACTATTTCAGTAAGCTATAGATCGTCGGGCTATATGGCTGGCCAGGGGACCTTATCCGGGCTGCGGGCCGAGATGCCGGTGCTGGCCGATAGGATGGTAGTGGGTTTGACGGTGCTGAAGCAGGAACGGCCCGGGGCGGGAAGTAGTGATACGGCGGGCTACCAGGAAGACTACTATCAAGGCTCCGGCTCCACCGGCCCATTTGACACTAATTTCCGCCCCATCATCGCTGACGGAGCCCAGGTTACCTACCAGGGCGACAAGCAGACTATTGACGAAGCCCTGGTAGTTTTGGTTGATAATGTCCAGCAAGAGGAAGAGGTGGACTATGACGCGTATCGCCAGATTGGGCGGATAATCTTCCGCCGAGCGGTTCCTCCTACCGCGCTGGTCAAGATTCAGTACTACTACGACCTGCGGCAGACCACACCGGCAGCAGATACACAGGTAACTGGCCTGGATGTGAGTTGGCGGATATCTAAGGACCTGTCCCTGCGCGCGGATTTCGCTCGCAGCACCGGAGGAACCGCTGGCCAACCCGGGCAGGCCCTCAAGGGAACACTAACCTACAGCCAACCTCGGCTGGCCGCGTCTGCTGAATACCGGGATATGGACTCTACCTTCAGCTTTATTGATACTACCGGCTTCCGCCGCCAGGAGAAGGGCATGGCGGTTAATCTGCAATGGCAACCGCACCGCCATATTGAATTATTCAATCGGTACTCCAAGATGAAAACCGCTCAGGGGCTGTCATTCGGCTATAGTGGTTACGGGGGAGGATATGGTTTTGGCGGCGGTGGGAGCAGCTATTATGGCCTTAGCTACCCGGCAGCACAGGCAGCTCAGACCGACACCTCCACTACGGGCTTGGATGTCTCAGCGCGACAGAACGAACTGGACCTGCGGCTGGACTTCCCCGGCTGGCCAGCTATGGACATTAGTCGGCAGACGATGAGCAATGCCGGCGGCAGCATGGGAGGCAGCAACTACACTTCCACATCGCTGCGACTTAACCACACCTTCAGTAACCGACTGCGGCTTAACGCCACCCTGGGCACCACCAACCAGTCCTACGGCGGCGATGCTGCCGGCGGTTCTGATGACCTCAGCCAGCCGCGAGGCAGCAGCACCCGGCGACGGCAGGTCTCGGTTGACTACACGCCGTTTGATGCGCTTTCTCTCTCGGCTGATCTGGGCCATAACCGCTCGGCAGGAAGCGGCGGAACGACAAGCAACTCCAGCTCAAGTAATATCCGCTTATCAGCGCGATGGCGGCCTTCTGACAGGCTGAGCATCAATCTGGACCAGACGGTTTCCGAGTCAATCGGTCGCGTCAGCAGTGGCTTCTATGGTGGATTTCCCGGCAGCGGATATTCGGGCGGCGGTGGGGGCTACTGGCCGGGCCCCATCGCCGGAGGTGGCGGATCATACCCCTATCAGGCTGATGACGGCGAAGATAGCGAGGAGGAAAGTCAAACCCGCTACGAGGACGGCAGTACTTCTTTGGGTATCAGTTACCTACTCAGTGATGATATCTCCTTGAGCTTCAACACGAGACGCCGCAAGTATACCAGTGGGGGCGGGGCCGGCTACCTGGCCGACAGCGACCAGCGCTCCCACAGCCTGTCGGCATCCTGGCGAGCCACCGACGCGCTGACGGTCAGCGGGACACTGAGCAAAGACAACCTTAGTTTTCTGTCCGGGGATCAGGGTGCAGTCGCCAATAATATGCTGAATATAGGCCTCAGCTACCAGCCGCCCGAGCAACGCTGGGGGGTCAGCCTGGGTATGAACCGGATGTCGGGCAGTAGTCCCACCTACATTGAGATTGGCGGCCGGCAGCGCTCGCGGATGGTCAGCACTGCCCTCTTTGACCTCAGTGGACAAATCCAGTATCGTGTGCGCGATGATGCTCATCTATACCTGCGGGCCGGCCTGTCGGACTTCAACAGCGCCTACAGTGCCTTTAAGAAGAATACCGCCGAGCTCGGCCTGGGTTACCAGCTTAACGATAATAGTGAACTGAACTTCGGCTACCGATATATCAAACATATATCAGGCGACACGGACTCGCCCTTCTTTGGATACACGGGAACTGCCATGCAATCGCAGGATTACATCGCTAATACTTTTATGCTCACCTTCAGCACTCGTTTCGCTACTGATGTGGGCGGCCGCAGCGCGTTCCAGGGCCCGGTCGCCAGCTTCGGGGCACCGTCGTCAGGCGGTATGTACCAGCGAGGTGGGATCGGTAGCACCAACCTGGCCACATTCGGAGGTTACCAGGCTGGCTCCAGAGGCCCCAGTCAGTATGGGCCGTTTGGACCAGGAGCCGGATATGGCGGGGGGTATCAGTCTGGGTATGGAGGTGGGTATGGGGGTGGGGGATATGAACGCCGCGAAGGTTTTGGTGGTGGCTGGGATCAATTCCAGCAGCAGCCGCGCCGCCAGGAAAGGACGTTAGGACTGCCGCCAGATCAAATGCTACCCCAACCGACTGCGCCGGAGCGGCCTGGTCGGGAGCAGGACGCCGGGTGGCCGGTAACTGAGGGCCTGTCCCGCTGGCAGATTCCTGATGTTGAGGAGTTGTGGTGAGTTACCCATGAAATTAAGCAGGACATTGGTGGCACCGCTGCTGGTCACCCTGATGTTGGTGGGCGGCGGTCCGGCTGCTGCTACTCGGTTCCGTAATATTGATAATACTCCCTTTGCTACCCGAACCAATGGCCCCCAGGGGGCGGTGTTGATAGATGAGGGGGCTACCTCACCCCTAACCCCTCTCCGTGCCGGAGAGGGCAACGAGATAGGACTGTCTGCCATTGCAACCCAGTCAGTGGCGGCCCAGCACAGTGTCTATTCATTACAACGGGCCGAACATACTATGCACCTGCTCCAGCACCTGGGCCTGAAGAGCCCTGATGCGCAGGTGCGCTTCCCCCGCACCGTATATCACTTGCAAAATGGGCAGTTAGTTCTGCCGGACCTGGTGCGTCTGCAGCAGGCGGGGGGGCAGATAGGCGACCCCACCAATCAGATCACCTTCCAGTTCAGCGGCTTTCCCGATACCGATAAGCAGGCCCTGCAGGCCTATCTACAGAGTGCCGTGCCCAAGGCCCGGTTGATCTATGGCCCACCGGCATTTGACATTACTGTCACGGTAGTACAGGACGACACTCTCCAGACCATCCAGGGCGGCTTTTATGACACGGCCGCCAATGAGATTCATATCCCGCCCCTGTCAGGCAATTTCCCCGAAGACACCTTTGTCCTGATTATGCTGGTGCTAAATGCCTTCCATGATGATATAGCCTTCTTCTACGACGCCTGGGAGCAAGGCTTCACCGGCGCGGCGGCTACGGTGGTGCAGACCACTCCGGGCGTCTCCCCGGCCTACAATCCGGTAGATCCGGGGCCTTTCTATTGCCTGTCGGTGTACGAGTGTGAGAACCAACCGGCCCTGGGCAATAATACTTTCTATCCAGACTCTGGTTTCGCCGGAATGTTAGTGTGGCGGATAGCCATGGTCCGGGCCGTCTGGTTCAAATGCTATATTGAGGATCCCCAGTTCTTCGCCAACTTCAACCAACTGTACTATCAAAGCTACTTTGACGGGCTCCCCGGCGACATCCCGGGGCTGAAGGACATTGCCGCTCAGGTTCTTCCTACGGTCGAAGGAATGACCTTTTACGAATGGTATCAACGCCAGTATGTGCTGGATACCAGCATTCATACCGGCAGTAAGCTGTACACGTGGAATATTCCCCTGGAACAGTCAGTGGCTCTGATTGCCGAGCACTATATCACCGATGCCAATGGTAACGAGGCGCCCCGAGGCGGCCAGGCGCGCACTATTTACTGGAATTATGACTTCACTTTGAGCCTGTACGCTGAGGAAGGTAATATCATTGATATAGCGGCCAGCGGCGACGGGGCCGGCGAAGGCTACCTGATACCCACCTTCTTTAACATTGGTGGACCACAACTGGTCACCGTGCAGGCTGATCTCAATGGTCTGCGGAGTATGTATCCGTATCCGTATGGTGTGCGCGGATTTGACCCCGGCGAGAATGATTTCTACGGAGGCCTGATGGGGGGGCCGGTGGGTAGTATCTCGGTAACCGGCGGCGCTACCGATGATATTGATGCCAACCGGGCGGTGTGGGGTGTCTCTCTGACCGGGGGGCGACTATCGCCGACACAGCTACAGGTCACGGTCACCAATCCGCAAAGCCAGACGAATACCCGCACAGTAAATGTGGGCTGGGACTCCTATGTGATGTTCATTGATGGTGGTGGTCAAGCCCAGGTACAGCACACATTTCCTGCCGGGGTGTCGCTGATGTCGCTGCCGGTGCAGCCCACTAACCCCAGCGCCGCCGAAGTCCTGGGAGTAGCCCCCCAGGATTTCCTGCTGGCCCGGTGGGATCCGGCCTTGCCGCCCAATGGAGTATATCATATCTGGCCGGATATTGAGCCGTTTGCCCCGGGACGGGGTTTCTGGGTGCGCCTTTTTGGGGAGAGGCAAATCTCCATAGACGGCATCTTACCTCCCCAGGATAAGAATTTTGAGGTCCCGCTGGAGTTGGGTTGGAATATGATCGGCGGCCCGCGCCGCTATTCGGTGGATCTGGCCGACTTGCAGGTGCAGGTGGGAACCGATGATGCCATCAATTTCAGTGACGCCTTCAGCCAGGGGTATCTGCAGCCTGGTGTTTTCGGGTATAGCGAGGCAACCGGTTACGAACTGGTGGACACGCTCGTGCCCTTCGCCGGGTATTGGCTGCGCTGCCTTACGCCCGGGGGGGCACGGCTGATTTTCCCTGCCCAGACAGGTAGCAGCACATATAACTATCATCCCCGGAAAGAGCCATTGGTTGACGATCCGGATGCGACCTGGCAGATGTCTCTATATGCCTCAGCGGCCGGCCGCCAGGGGAAGGCGTATCTGGGCGTAGCGCCCCAGGCCCACGCCGGTGTTGATGCCCAGCTTGACCTGCAAGCGCCGCCCAGCTTCGGGCCTTGCGTCCAGCCCCGGTTCATCATTGGGTCTAACAAAGCACCGTATCTTTCCGACATACGCCCAGAAGGCGGTAGCCACTTGGTGTGGACGGTGCAGGTGAGCAGCAATCTGGTTGATAGTCCAGTTTACTTGTCCTGGCCGGATATGTCGCAGGTGCCCCAGGACTTACAGCCGGTGTTGGTGGATCCGGCTGCCAGGCGGCGCATATACATGCGAACTTCCCCCGCCTATGAAATTCCCGGCGGGCCGGAAGGCGTACAACGCATGGTTCAGATTGAGATGCTGCGTTGTCCCTCCCAACAGTTGACGCTCAGCTCGTTAGTACCACTATCCAACTCGGCCGGCGTGGAGATGACCTATAGCTTGTCGGCATCGGCGGCGGTAACAGCCAACATAATGAATATCGGGGGGCGAACGGTGCGGCGCATACTTGCCAACAACATGCAGCCGGCCGGGCAGAACCGTCTGGTGTGGAACCTGCGCAATGAGACCGGCCGCCGCGTCCCCGACGGCCTGTATCTTATAAAGTTGGTCGCCCGCCGGCCTGATGGCCAGCAGGTGACGGCGCTGCGAAGTGTCAACGTATTCGCACTCCGGCGGTAAGGGTCGCTGCTGCGGTAATCTGGTAATCCACGGACACTAACAGTGATGGCAAAGAACGTCCTATCTACAATCATTCGTTTGGTAGCCGCCGGGCCGGCGGTCGCTGCTTTCGTGGTAATCAGTGGCTGCGGCAGTGTGGGGCCGGGCCAGGGGACACAGCCGGCTACGGCCACGGTGATTGTGGAGTGCGTCACAGAGGGTACGAATAACCTGCTGGAAGTGCCCGCCGATATAGTGGTGGGGGGAGTGCGAGGCCAGACAGATATGGCCGAAGGCTGGGTCATATTAGAAGATGTGCCGCTGGGCGAGGAAGACCCGCCCCAACAGCCTCTAACCGCAACGGCTCCCGGCTATGTCACCCATAGTGAGATGCTGACTCTAAATGAATGGTCGTATACTGCGGTCAGCGTCCCTATGGCCGCGGCAGATCCCCAGCAGACAGGCACAGTATCCGGCACCGTTACCGACAACAGTACGGCGGAGCCGGTGGTCAATGCTCTAATCAGCTTCCTGGAGGTGGGGGCCGACGAAAGTGAGGCTATTGAGGGCTTTACTGATGCTGACGGGCTCTATGTGATGGGGGGTATACCGGCAACTGACATCCAGGCCACCTGTCAGGCGGCTGGCTATCTGGAAAGCATCAGGACCCTCACTATAACCGCCGGCACAGATGACAGCAACTCGCCCCTGGATTTTCAACTCATCAGCGGAAGCACCGCGATTACGGTCAATGGTGAAGTGTTGGACCTGCGTACTCAGACACCTGTCCCGGGCGCAAGCGTGCAAATAGGCAGCCAGCCGGCGGTCACTGCTGATGCCGATGGCATATTCTCGGTGCCGGACGTGACAGTGGGGCAGAGGGACATCATGGTGACTGCCGGCGGCTACGACCAGTATCAGGACACTGTTATGGTCACCCCCGGTATGGCTGATTTGCGGATACTGCTCTCCCGCGAATCGCCTGAGCCGCCTCCGGTACCATATACCATCAGTGGTCAGGTGACTCTGCTGGGTCCCCCGGATAACTCTGGTGCGACAGTCACCGCTTTTGAGCGGGACCGCGCCGAGGAGTTAGGGCGAGTCACCACCAATGCCGCAGGTTACTACTATCTATTTGTCCCGCCGGGCCGTTACCGCATTGAGGTCACCTACGGGGGCAGGTCCATCGGCCGGGATGTGGAACTGTTAGGCGGAGGCCGGGTGCTCACCGGGATTGATTTTACACTGACCGTGCCCTAAGCGACTGGTGCGATAATTGGCTGCGGATCCAGTTGTCAGGACCATGTTGCTATTATGCTCAATAGTAGTTGAGGTGAATAGACCATGCGTTTGGTAATTACCATTGTATTCTGTACCGTAGTAGTATGGTCAGCCGGGTATTGTCCTGTTTGCGCCCAACAAGTAGCGGGCACTGGGGCTACTGATTTTGGCGAGAGGCTGCCGGGGATTCACTCGCCTGTTCTGGATGAATTGGCCAATCGTCCCGGTCGGCCGCCATGGGCACCATTGGATATGCTGTGGGGGCACCGCGAGGTGATACCTCAGCTTGTGAGAATACTTGATGCCTCCAGCTCAGCCGACCGGGCCCGGGCGGCCTTTGTCCTGGGTCAAATCGGCAGCCCCGAGGCGATAGACGCCCTGTGGGCCGCCAGGCACGATAATGACAGAACCGTGCGCTTACACGCGGGTGTTGCTCTGGCTTACATGGGTGATAAGCGGGGATTGCCTGCGGCCCGGGCCGCCTTGATTAGTGCGCCGACGTGGCTCCGGTACTATGCCGTAGTAGGCCTGTGGCGAATAGGGACGACTCAAGCCTGGGCAGTGCTCAATCATAAGCAGGCTACGCAGCCACGTTTCCTGGCGGAGGTCATTGCGGATGCACTGGTAACTCCGGCCACTGTGCCCCCGCTGGAGAGATCTGCCACCGGAGCAGAGCAGCTCGCCGGACCATTGACTAACAGCTTCATCTGGGAATCCGTCGCTGGCGCCTTTGTCGCGGAGACTGATTGGTGGTGGCATCGGGGTGACTATGACCAGGCGATTCGCTGTCTGCAAGTGGTAGTCTTTATGCAGCCAGACCAGGTAGAAACCTATGGCGAGATCGCCTGGCTGCAGTGGAGTATGGGCTACAACACTCAGGCAATTGGCACCTACCATCGGGCCATAGACACTAATCCCACCAATCCACGGGCGTATTTCAATCTGGGATTTCACTACTATAACATCGACCAGTACGAGCCAGCGGTCAAATATCTGGAGCAAGCGGTCTGCTATGGCGGGTCATGGTTGATGCGGCGGATGTACGCCCATGCCCTGGAAGCAACCGGTCAGATTGAGGCCAGCTTACGCCAGTGGGAGCAGATGCTCCAGGAAACCCCAGATGAGGTCGTGGTGCGCCTGAATTGCGAGCGGGTGCGCCAGCTGGCCGACGAGCAGCAGCCTTAGCCCCTCAGTCACTGGGCGCTTGGAGCAGAAGTGGGGGCTTCTTCTGGGGGCACAGGCTCAGAGGGTTCGGGCTGGGTTTCAGCGGGCTTCTCCTCGGCTACTCCCGGCTCCGGCTGGACCGATTCCTCCGCCGCAGCTTCCGGGGGCGGCCCCGGAAGCTCCTCCACTGTGACGGTGACAGTGACCGCTCCCACTCCCATGGATCTGATACCGGCGGGAAGATCTATGTCAACGGTGAAAGTCTGCTTGCCGCGCAGTTGGGAAATATCAATGCGTTTAGTCCCCAAGTACTCTACGGCGTTAACCTTGTTGGCGTTGCCAGTGATGGCTACTGTATTGGGACTGGCCTGTACCGAGCTGATTTGATAGCCGGGTGCGGGGTCGCTCAGGTCGGGCTTGACCAGCACACTGCGTACCGCCAATTGGGTGATGGGCACAGTGACCTGGACGCGGGCCGGTTCTATGCGCAGGCCGCTGATAGCTACATTGCGTTCGTCACGGGCTTCTATCTCAACCTCAACTTCAGCCGTAGCGCTGTATCCCGATATATCCACTACGGCAACTACTTTGTCCACAGAGCGCACCAGGCTACTGGCGCCGGTGATGGTTACTTGATTGGGGCGGACATCAGGGGAACGGGCGCCGTAGCCCTCAGCCGGAAGGCCGCGACTCTCGACCCTGACCGGTCGTTGGTCACTGACCAACTTGTCAAGAGTGACGCTGACGAGGAAGGTGTTGAGGGTAGCATCCACAACATGAGGCAGACCGTGCGGCTCCACGGTCACGCGCTGTTCGCCCACCTGGGCCCCGCTCAGGTCAGCGACCACCCGGATAGCGGCCAACATATCCTCGCCAATTGCCTGCTTGCTTTCCAGGATGACGTTAATATGCTCGGGCTGGATGCGGAGCACGGCCAGTCCCTGCGGGATATTGATGCAGGTGATCGGTCTCGATATCTCCTTGTGCCACTGGGGGTTTTTACGCACGTAAGCCCACAACGAAACAGCCAAAGCCAGGGAAAGAAGCTTCAGCAGCCATTGGTGCTTAAATATTTGGAGGATTCTTACCATAGTTTAACCGTTACAATGTTCTGAGTGCTCCCGGGTACTATCGTCGCCAGAAAAAGAACCGGCTGCGCTCTTGTTCTGCCTCAAACAGACCCATCAATCGCTCGGTGAGTTGGGCTCGCTCCAGACGGGGAGAGAGGGTGCCATCCGCGGCCATGGATATGGCTCCGGTCTCCTCTGAGACCACTATGCACACGGCGTCGGTCCGTTCGGCCAGTCCCAAGGCAGCCCGATGACGCATGCCGGTAGAGGTGGATATAGCCGGACTCTCAGAATGAGGCAACACACAGGCCGCCGCAACGACCTGGTCGTCGCGTATTACCACCGCCCCATCGTGTAGCGCAGTAGCTGGATAAAAGATTGTACTTAGCAGATCCACCGAGACGCGGCCATTGATAGTTTTACCGGTGCGAGTTATGTCTATCAACCCGGTCTGCCGCTCCAGGACTATCAATGCCCCTATACCCTTCTGTGAAAGCTGAACAGTGGTATCTACCACATCGTTGATGACCTGCTGGCGCTGAGCACCACCCAAACGGAGCAGACCACCGCCCAGCAGCCCCCCGCGCCCTAACCGCTCCAGAGCCATACGCAGTTCCGGCTGGAAGATGACCAGCAGGGCGATCACCCCTACTGCAGCAAAACCCTTAAGCAGCGAGTTGAGCGTGGGCAGCGGCTGCGACAGTAAATACAACACGACGAATACAATTATACCGTTGATCAGCGAGACGGCCCGGGTCCGGCGCAGTACCGCGGCCACATAGTAAATTAGGACGCTGACCAGCACAATATCAATGACGTCAATCCACGTGATACTGAGTATGAATTGCCAGATGGTGTCCAGTACCGACATAGTAAAATCACACTACTACCGACCAGTAGGCTGAATAGGTAGGTCCAATATATCACGCTCTGATGGTGTAGTCAACGCTTGAACTGCAGTTAGCCGGCAACTTTCAGGGTTTAAAAAACGTGAATGGCGGCCAGGCTCAAGGAAGTGACGATGATAGTGGCAATTATTACCCCTAACGTCAGGCACAACACTACCTGCCAGAAACGCATGCCAAAGACTGCTGCTACTAAGCTGCCAGTCCATGCGCCGGTGAAGGGCAGCGGTATCGCCACAAACACAGTCACGGCAAACACACCATATTTGCGCACTATCTGTTCCTTGGAGCGGGCCCGCCGAATCAAGCGGCTGATGATGCCTCCCAGTATGGGCGTGTCGGCCAACCGGTCGGCGACCCAGTTAAAGCCCAGCACTACCGGCAGCACCGATACTACGTTGCTGATCACGGCCAGAGGCAATATGGTGGCCAGCGGCAGACCTAAAGCCAAGCCCGCGGGGATACCTCCACGTACCTCACTGATAGGTAAGGCCGAGAGAATAATAACCTTCCATTCGGGGGGCAGATTACGGATAGCCTCAAATAGCCACTCGGCCACCAGTCAGGCTTCCTTTCGAAGCAAAGGTCTGCGGCTGTGTTACACGTGGATAACGGCGGGTTCCAGCGCGACTGACATACCATAATGATGTCGGCTGCCGCCAGCGTTGGGTACGGTTTTACTCTGCTGTTGCCCCACCGGCCTCGGGGGTACGACGACCCTCCTCAAAAGCCTCGCCAATGGCGGCGATGCCGGCCAGCATGCCAGTGGCCTCCAGAGGCAGGAATATCTTGGTAGCCTGGCCGTCAGCAATTTTGGCCAGGGCTTCCAGATACTTAACCGCTAACAGGTCGTGGGTGGGGCGGCCCTCGTGAATGGCGCTGAAGACCTTGTCTATCGCCAGCGCTTCACCCTCGGCCACGGTATATTCCTTGAACTTGTCGGCGTCGGCGATCTGGCGGATGGCTTCCGCTTCGCCCTCGGCGCGGAGGATTTTGGCTTGCTTTTCCCCCTCGGCCTGCAATATCGCCGCCTGCCTGACACCTTCGGCCTCCAGAATGACGGCCCGCTTTTCCCGCTCGGCCTTCATCTGCCGGCTCATCGCCTCCACGATATCGCGCGGCGGCTCAATGGCCTGCAGCTCCACCCGCGTCACCCGCACTCCCCACTTATCAGTGGCATCATCCAGCACCTGCCGGAGTTGGGCATTAACGGTCTCGCGGGAGACCAGGAGCTGGTCCAGTTGCATATTGCCGACGATATCGCGCAGGTTGGTCTGGGCCAGCTTAACCGCCGCCAGCCGGAAATCAACCACATTGTAGACCCGCCGGAAGGGATCGGTGATCTCGTAATAGACCACCGCGTCCACTATCACCGCTACGTTATCCTTGGTGATAACATCCTGGGGCATGACGTCCAGGACCGTCTCCCGCATATCCACCCTAATCAGAGTCTGGACGAAGGGGAATATAAAGACGAGGCCCGGGCTCGCCGTACGCGTGTACTTGCCGAAGGTAGCAATCAGTGCCCGCTGGTGTTGCATGACGATGTACACCGCCTTGTTGACGATGATAATCGCCAGAATTGCCAAAACCATCACTAAAAATACTGAACCTGGGTCCATACGAATCATCTCCCTTTAATCAGAATAACAACTATACGTATGCGAGTGACAATCTAAGTATCGCCGTGTTCCTGAGACGCAGCCGGCGCCTTCGCCTCAGCAGCAGGACGGACAGTGAGGGTCGTCCCCGCGACGCTGATTACCTCAGCCCAAGCGTCTACGGGAATTGCCTGCTCGGCGCGGGCCCGCCATTCGTCGGAGCCGATGCGCACGCGCCCGATGTTCTTCAGCGGGTCAATAGTCTCAATGACCAGCGCCCGCTTGCCAATCAGCGCGTCCACATTGGAGGGTTGAGTGACGCTCCCGTGGAGACTTCGGGCCAGTGGCCGCGTGGCCAGAAGCAATATTAGGGTGAGAATGGCGAAAACCAGCCACTGTACCCATGCTATTGGCACAAAGATAGCTACCACCCCCGTCAGGATAGCGGCCACGGCTATCCACAGCAGAAAGAAGCTCATGGAGATTAGCTCCAGAATCAACAGAATCACCCCGGCAATCATCCAGATGGCCCAATCAGCCATTACAGGTCAGCCTCCCATCAATTGCGTCTATCCAATTATCGTATTACCCAGCACTTCCATATTACTATTCGTCATCGGCAACCTCTTGTCCTCTATTTGCTGGTTCCCTGCTCAAGTCAGGTCGGCACCGGTGGTGGTGCAGACCAACTGGCCGTGTTTGACCCCGCGGCTGGCAATAAGTTGGTCGGCAATGGAGCGGATTACAGCGCCGGACCCTTGGACAATGATGACTTCAATACAATTATGCTCATCCAGGTGGACGTGGGTATTACAGCAGATATGAGCAGCATGCTCATGCTGTAAATGAGTAAGGTGGTGCTCAATGTCAGATGTATGATGGTCATAGACTAAAGTAATGGTACCTACGACCGCGGTCTGGGGGAGTTCCCACTGCTGGCGGACCAGGTAGTCGCGAATTAGGTCGCGCACCGCCTCAGACCGATTCTGATAGCCGGCTTGCTTTATCTGCTGGTCAAAGGTCGCCAATAGATCAGGGTCTATAGAAACCCCGAACCGCTCAACAGTGCTCATAACCAACAATCCTTCCAGCGCTTATTAGTTACCTGTAGCATATCACCATTGGGCCGCTGAGGCAAGACAGATATATCGGTTCGGAGGCTCGCAGTCAAATTGGTTTCCTAACGAAAGCGCCTATGGTATAATAATCCAGTCTAATCCACAGAAGGTTTTCACAGTACTCGTTATCCAAAGGAAGGTATTAGCAATGGCCATAAACGCGCGAATATTAACCCAGATAGAATTACCTGACCAAGTAGAAATCGAAATTGAGGATACTATTCGGGCCCAGACCGTGGTGCGCAAGATTAGTTTCAGCGACTGTCTAAACGAGTTGGGGGAACTCGGGGCCATTGATCTGGACAAGATTGAACCGGCTGAACTTATAAGTATGGCTTGTGCTCTGGCCAAGCACCGCGCCATTGACCAATATTTGGTGTCTATTGGTGTGGACCCCCACGCCCACCTGGAAAGGGCAGAACACGTAGCCCATGATCCCCTGGGGGATGCTACTTCGCCTCCTGATGTTGAGCAATGACCCGCCGGTACAGGTGTTCAATCGCCTGAGTATGTACGTCCATAGTAAACATCTGGTGGGCCCGGGTTTTACCGGCGGCACCCAGTGTAGCTCGCAGCTCTGGAGAACTTAGCAACTCATCTAACGCCCCAGCCAGCGCCGGGGAGTCACCGGGTGGAACCAGGAGGCCCGTCTGGCCATCCACAATAGCCTCGGTGATGCCTGGTGCCCGACTACCGACGGTGGGCTTGCCCAGAAACGCGGCCTCAATCAGACACAGCCCCAGTCCCTCCTTGGCAATGGAGGGCAACACGATCACATCACACACTTGCATCAGCGCCACGGCATCATCCTGGTAGCCCAAAAAGCGCACATGGTCGCTAATGTGAAGGCGGGCGGTTAGTTTCTCCAAACGGGCTCGCAAGGGACCTTCACCGATTACTAAACAGGCCAGGCGCGGATAACGATTGCCCAGCCGCTCCACCGCCTCCAGCAGATAGTGGTGGCCTTTTTTGGCCGACAGGTGAGCTGCCACGGCGACTATCGGCTGGTCAGGGGACAAATCCAGCTCCTGGTATATCTGGTGGGGTGGTGTCAAGTCGGCAAAGCGGCTGGCAGGAATGCCGTTGTAGACTACTTGCACCCGGTCGCCTGACATGTGTTGGGCGATCAGGTGGTCACGAACGCCCTGAGAGGGAGTAACAACAACATCAGCCAGCAGATAGAAGTACTTGGTGTTGAGGGCATGTACGTGCGCCAGGGTAGGCACGCCCAACAATCGGCCGGCCAGTGTTCCCCACAGGCTGGCGGTAGAGAGGTGGGTATGGATTATATCGGCATTCATCTGGCGCGCCAGCCGGGCAATACGCCCCGGGGCCAACAGGTTCACCTTGCCCGAAATACCCAGGGGACACATCTCCACTCCCCGTCGTGTCAGCTCACGCTGCAGAATCTGGTTGGGCTTGGCGGCTACCACCACCCGGTGCCCCCGATCCCGCAGGTCCGACGACAAGTAGGTAACCATCCGCTCAGCGCCCGAATAACGGGCCGGCGTTATTACCTGTAGAATGCACAAACTACGGTCGGCCAATTCTTGCCAACCTCTCCTCTTGGACAGATATCCGGTTGGTGGTTGGTTACTTGTTCAGAGCCATACCAGCAAGTCAGCAGCGAGCTTACTATTGAATATTTCACTGAAGACGCTTCTTTCCCTGCTTGGAACAGTGACAAAGGATAAAGCAATTGCTGCCACGAATATATACGATTAACGAAGTTACCATCTCCGTGCCCAGATGACGAAACCGGGAGATAATGCCTATGGCACCATACTGCGTACCGCTGGAGCATCCCGCACCCGATGCCCCGGCCTTTATCCGCTGCCTGATGGGGGAGGAGATACCCGACAAGCCGCCGATGGTCGAATACCTGGTGGATGAAGTGCTGATGCAACCAATTCTAACCGAGATGATGGGGCGGGAATGGGTGCCGGTGCAGAGTGGTGGCACGACAGCGACCGTCAGTGGTCAGGGAGCAAGGGAAACAGCCTACTGGGACAATTTCATTGAGTTCTGGTATCGGATGGGCTACGATTTCGTTCGCCTGGAGCTGCCTCTGGCCTTTCCTATTAACCGTCTGGCAACTGATGACACAGCGCCCGCCGCCCAGGGTCAGCGGGCCTGGGCCGATGAGCATCAAGGCACCATTACCAGTGGGGAAGACTTTGAACAATATCCGTGGCCAACAGTGGAAGAGGCCGACTTCTTCCCTTATGAGTATGTTGACACCCACCTTCCTGACGGTATGGGCCTGATGTGCTGCCACGCGGGCGGCCTCTGCGAGCATCTGACCTGGATAATGTCCTACGAGGGTCTTTCGCTGGCTTTGTACGATGATCCGGAGCTGGTCAGGGCAGTCAGCGACCGCATTGGGAGTCTGATGGAACAATATTACCAGCGGCTGCTGGAGCTGGACAACCTAATCGCCATATTCCCTGGCGATGATATGGGTTTCCGTACCCAGACCCTCATATCTCCGGGCGATTTGCGCCAATATGTCTTGCCCTGGCATCGCAAGTATGCCCAAATGGCCCATGAGGTTGGCGTGCCCTATTTCCTCCACTCGTGTGGCAATTTGGAGGCGATAATGGAGGACCTGATTGAGGATGTCGGTATTGATGGAAAACACTCCTTTGAGGATGTTATCATTCCTATCAGTGAGTTTCAGAAACGCTACGGGAAGCGGATTGCGGTGCTGGGCGGAATAGATATTCATAAGCTGACTGCCTACCCACCCCAGCGGCTCCGTGGGTATGTGCGGGCGACAATTGACCAATGTGCTCCCCAGGGTCGCTTCGCCGTCGGTTCAGGGAATTCAATACCAAGTTATATCCCCCTGGAAAACTATCTAACCCTGCTCGACGAGGCACTGCGATAGCGCAGGAAGGATGAACCGACGCGGACAGAGAATATGATGATGGCCTTGGCGCTTCCCAGTGGGTCAAGCGGGTAGCTATGGCGGGCGGCGACTAAGAGGTAGGATTTGTAGCTAACATTGGGCGATTACTATGAGAAAAGATTTGCGGTCAAAGATTTACTATATTACTCCGAGCCAGGGCGTCTCTGAACCCCAACTAATGCACCTGGTGCGCCAGATGTTGGATGCGGGCGTCGGGGCGATACAGTACCGGGTAAAAGACCGAACTACAGCCGCTATGATTCGGGAAGCAGCGGCACTGTTAAACTTGACCCGGCCCGCTAATGTGCCCTTGATAGTAAATGATCGGGTAGATGTGGCCCTGGCAGTGGGTGCAGACGGTGTTCACGTCGGTCAGCAGGATATGCCGGTCTCCCATGCTCGCCGGCTGCTGGGGCCGTATGCGATAGTGGGGGCAACAACGCCCGACCCAGTGCTGGCCGGTCAAGCTGAGCGAGCCGTAGCCAGCTATGTTTCCTGCGGACCAGTTTTTGCTTCGCCCACCAAACCTGATAAGCCACCGGTGGGTCCCGAGGTAGTCCAACGGGTGCAGAACGCTGTCTCGGTGGCGGTTTGTGCTATAGGTGGCATCAACGAGGATACCATACACCAGCTGGTTGAGGTCAATCCGTCCCTGATTGCCATCTCGTCGGCCATCAACCAGGCTCCCGATCCTGGTCAGGCGGCTCGCCGGCTAGTAGAACTGGCTGAAGACATCTTGCCTCATGTGGTGTTTGGCCTCTGAGCACTAAAAGGTGTTGTTGTCTAAAACTATACGCGGGAGGGTACTATGGTGCGCGCTTGCTTACGTAGCATCACATTGGGATTTGTACTGTTGGCCATCTGTACGGTTGGCTTCAGTGATGATTTCGCGGCTCGCCGGCCTGCCCTGGGCCTGCCGGGTAGCGGGGGGATGGTAAATTCGGAAGGCACCTTTGACTTGACCGGAGCCAGCCATATGAACATCCCGTTAGCTTATACTATCCACGCTAAACAACACCAGTGGGGGATCTACTGGGGGGACAAAGCAAAGCCCGGAGATATCGGGGAGATACTGAGTCTGTCGGTAGGTAGCGCCAGGCCGGGGAGCGGTTTGTCTCTTACCGCGCTGCATATAGGGAGCGAAGGTTTCAGCGGGGCTGTTCAGAAGCAGTTGTGGCCGGAAACCGGCAAGTGGCCGGCCATGGCCGTGGGTCTGTATGATGTAACTGATCGGGTAGACCGGGGCGGGTATGTGGTCGCCACCCGGCGGCTGGGAGGGCGGCAGCCCACCGGCCTGCAAGTGTGGTGGCCCCCCGAACAGGTCAGTGTGGTTTCTGCTGATGACCCGCGTACCTGGGGGCAGTTGATCCTCAATCATCACGCCGCCTCGGCGCAAGTAGAACCGGCCCGGCCCCTGCTGGAGGCATCCGAGGTGACCTCACCGCCTCATCTGGACGGAGTGATTGGGGTGGGTGAGTGGGAGCTGGCCGGGGCTCAGGTCTATCATTTCGCTCCCGGCGAAGAGATGATAGTCATGGCTGCCTACGATGAGTATAATCTCTATGTTTGCCTCAGTGTGCCCTCAGATCATGGCTTTGGACCCGGATACGGAGCCAAGTTATTGTTTGAAGTGCCGCAGCAGGGTGCTGCCATTGTGGATCGGCATCACTACCGCTACCAGGTGGAAGTAACTCATACCGGCGAGGTGGCCCGGTCTTTCTACCAGGGGCAGGAGGGCACCTGGGGAGCGCCGGTGGCAAGTTCCGAAGGGGAATCTATGTTCTCGGCTGCAGCCTCCGCAGGCGGAGATGGAGCCTGGCGGTGGCCGGTCTTTGAACTGGCCGTGCCCCTGAGTAACTTGGGTAGTGACGGTGAAAAGAAGGCATTGGGCTTCGCCGCGGGGGTGACTCTACCCGCCGGGGGCACCTACTGGGGGGGAGCGGAGAAATATGTGGACCTGGTGCGTTTTCCGGCCGATCGTTCCTCCTACCGCAGTCCTTACAATCAGGTATTTCCCACTCGTCCTGATCTGTGGGGGACGGCGGTGTTTGAGGATACTGCCCCCACCAATGGCAGCGTACCGATAAGCGTCATCACCGATGAGGTGAAAGTGGATGGCCAACTGAACGAGCCTGCCTGGGAAGAGGCACCCGCCGCCACTTATACCGTGTTTGGCAATTCTACGCAGACAGTCCGGGTACTGGCCGATGATCACACCCTTTATGTAGGAGTACAGTGCGCTATCAGCCGCGGCCAGCAGACCCACCGCAGTTGTCAGGTATATGTAGATGCGCTGGGTGATGAGGGCTTATTGCCGCGGGCCGATGATCGGTTGTACCACTTTGATGCTGCCGATGATACCCGTCGCTGTATGCGTTGGCAGGACACCGCCTGGAGCCAGCCAGTATCCTCCCGGTTTGAAGCGGCAACTCATAGCGCCCCAGTGGGCCAGCAAATGGTAGATAGCTATGAGTTCGCCATTCCGCTTAGAGAGCTTCCTCGGCCCAATGTGAAGGCAAACATTGGGCTGGCCGTCCAGACCCGCTATGAAGCCCATCCGGCTCCCCGACAGGTACAACGCGGTCCAGCCCGCGCCTACCTGACAGCCGGCTGGGGGGGAGGCCCCTTCTCCGGTCACGGCTTTGGTGGCCTATCACTGCGCACTGGACAGAGGGGGCGGAGCATTGTAGAATACGACGGCGCCGGTATCAATGTAGGATATGTCACCCGACCCGCCGGCACCAAGTACAATCTCATGTTGGGCATAGCTAACCTCGGTGGCCCCCACGACAGCCAGATTACCATCGCCATCAGCCAGCAGAGCCAGTTCTAACACCGACTTATCCTCCTAAAACAGTCGGGCGGCCAATCAGGGCCACGGCGACAAGTGGGAAGCAAGGATGTACTCAACTGGGAGGGCCAGCTATGTACAATGAGCGAGATGAGAAGATGGAGAGGACGGGCAAGCATAGGGTATACCAAACGGCCAGGGAAGGTTACGCGTGGGGCTTGAGGTTCGTCGCAGGAGCAGCAGTCCTCGTAGGAGGTCTAATATTCATAGTCGTAAAGCTATTCTGGTTGAGGCCCCCAAACATACCTCGAGCTAATACCCTTTCGGAACTCGTTGTGATCTTTGGCGGAGTGCTTGTGTTCATCCTTGCTATCTTAATACCTGCTATTTGGCACTTTCGGAACGCCAGGAATTCCAAGGTTATAATCTCTGACACCGGCCTGACGGTAGTAAACTGGCGCAAGACACGAGACTTCATACCGTGGGAGAACATAGTGAGTTTGGTACAGAGGGATTACTTAAAGGCTTTCCGGCAAAGCGGCTGGTTGGTACTCGAGCTACAAGACAGTGTGGGCCATCACCGGCGGACGAAAATCGCGTGTTATTATGGTCGGTGTCCACCAGCCATGGATGGGCTTAGAGAGGAAATCGTTCGACGACGCAGACTTTCGCAGGTCGAAAAAGCTCCGCGTTCTGCACTGGGGTCCGGTATCGAGTGGCTCAGCCATGTGAGAGAAAGAGTTTGGCGTTAATCGTTGCCAATCAGGGCCACGGCGTGGGCGGCAATAGCCTCCTGGATTACCTGGCGAGCTATCTCCGGGGCCGGCCCGCGGAATCGGTGCCGTATATTTTAGCAAGGTTCTGAGTCTGGATAGCGATAGCTATAATAGACCACCTCCGACAGCAATCTTCAAGGTTCTGAGTAAGGTCTAATCCCTTAGCGAAATGCCCGAAGGCTGATGAGGCTAGTGAGAACGTCGAAAAGCAGCGTCAGCCGATACAGTCAGTCCCTCAACTAGGCCCGTGCCTGCCGGACAATTTCGACAAAATGGCGGGCAAGGTCGGTGATGACCTCGAAGCGCCCTTCGGCCATGGCGGCTTTAGGCATCATGGCGCTGCCTACGCACAGCGCGGCGGCGCCATTATTGATAAACTCCGCCGCCGTATCCAGATTCACGCCGCCAGTAGGCACCAGTCTGACCTGCGGTAACGGCCCCAGAACATCCTTAAAAAAGGTCGGCCCCACGCGCCCGGCCGGAAAGACCTTGACCAGGTCAGCGCCATTTTGCCAGGCGGTAATTATCTCTGTGGGGGTAAATGTGCCCGGGACGGCCACTTTGTCATAGCGGTGGGCCATCTCTATCATGCCCACGTTCAGGACCGGGCTCACCACAAACTCCGCGCCTGCCAATATCGCCGCCCGCGCCGTCTCAGCATCCAGCACCGAACCGACCCCAATGAGCACTTCCTCACCGAAGCGCTGGGCAGTTTCCTCAATCACCTGCAACGCATTGGGGGTAGTCATCGTCACCTCAATACACTCCACCCCACCGGCTTTGAGGGCATCGGCGACTTGGCTAAGATGCTCACTGCTATTGGCCCGAATAACTGCCGTGATACCCGCTTGCAAAATCCTATCAAGTGTCTCTATTCTGTTAGGCATTAGTCAATCTCCCCGTCGCGACAATGAGGTTGTTCTCTGCATTATTACTGTGCACTGCTTACCGCTGAATTTTGAACCTGAGTTTGTCCTGGCCGGTTTTCATTACCCGCTCAGTCTCCTCGCGCGTTGCCCAGTTATAGTCACCCGGAACCGAGTGCTTAATGGCGCTGAAGGCATTGCCCCATTTCAGGGCCTGTGCCCAGTCGCTGGTGGTCAGCCAGCCGTATAAGCAGCCGGCAGTGAAGCTATCGCCGCCGCCGACCCGGTCAACATTCTCCAGATCATAGGTGATGTCTTCATATGGCTGGTCAGCCACTATTATCGCCGTCCAGCCGCCGGTCCAGACCGTATCAATACGCCGCAGAGTGATGGCGCAGGCGGTCAGGTCGAAGCGGTCCCGAAGTTCCTCGGCGACCTGCGGCGGCTCACCACTGTGGCCAAAGACTTCACTGGCATCGTCCTCGGTGGTAATCAGCAGGTCCACATACTTCATCATTGGCTCCTGGCACTGGGCCGCCTCTTCAGTAGTCCACAGCCGCTTGCGGTAGTTGAGATCATAGCTGACGAACAGATTATGCCGCTTGGCGGCGTCTAATGCTTCCCTAGTACATTCAGCACAGTTCTCCGACAGTGCCGGGGTTATCCCTGAGACGTGAAATGCCTTGCTACTACCAAAGATAGTGTCCCAGTCTACCTCCCCGGGCTGCAGGTTGCTGATCGCCGAATTCGCCCGGTCGTACATCACTGAGCTGGGGCGCGGAGAACTACCCTGCTCCAGAAAGTACAGTCCAACCCGTTCATTGTCATGCCAGACGATATGTTCAGTGGCTACACCCTGTTCGCGCGCCTTGTTGCGAACCAGCCAACCCAGGGGCTGGTTGGGCAGTGCTGAGACCCAGGCCGAGGTCAGCCCTAATCGTCGCACGCCTACCGCCACGTTGAATTCTCCGCCCCCCACCTTCACATCGAAACTTTCGGTTTGCTCCAAGCGCTTGAAGTCAGGCGGCGTCAACCGCAGCATTGCTTCACCAAAGGTCACTACGTCGTACATGGGCATCTCTCCTCAGTACGGAGCTGTCAATATTGGACTAAGACGGTAAGACAACTAATTCCAGATCTGGCCGCCGCGGAACTGTCGCCATACCTGCTCAAACCAGGTTTCCTGCCCTGGAATTGGCCTGACGGGCATTGCGCGCGTCAGCCACCTCTCGCCGTTAAACCATATCTCTATAATCTCGTCACGCAGCTCAGTGGCTTCCGGCCGGGGCGACAGCTCGGGGAAGGCATCATCCAGTGGCGGGTAAGCAGGGTCAAGGATCAGGTAGGAGCCACGGCTGCCGCCGCCTCTGGATATGTACGCCGCCAACGCTTCCAAATACCCCCAGCCCGCCAGCGCCATGCGCTCCACTGCTAATCCGGCCAGTGCTTCAGACGGATTACTTACCTGCATCCCCTCCTCACGCAATTGCTGCCATAACCGGCCTGCCTCTGCGCAGGCGCCAGCGATGTCTGCCGCTGGTCGCAAGGGCCCCGCTACGTCTATCAACCGGCGCTGGATCTGCTGCTGGGCCTGTGTTACACTGATCCGGGCTGTCGCTGAGCGTTGCACCAGGGCCTGAAGACGCTCCTTGATTTGTGCCGCCGTCTCAGCGAGCGACGCATCGGCAAGCGGATCGTTCTCTGAGCATACGTGAGCAATGTGCTGGGCCGCCCGCAGTCCGCCCACCTGCCCCGAATTAAGGGCTGCCCCCCCGGGCCGCGTGACTCCGTGAGTCCCTGCCTGCTCGCCTACAACGAATAAATGAGGCAGGCTCGATTCCCACCAGGTGTTTACATAAAAGCCGCCGTTGTTATGCTGCGCGGCAACGCCAATTTCCAGCGGCTCCTCGGCCAGGTTCACCCTGAACGACTCGTATAGCTCCACCGCGTCCGGATTCATCTGCCGCAGCCGCTCGAAGGGCGTGGTGTCTGTCGCCTGGGACTGGACCAGATAATCTCGGGCTTCCTCCGGCAGCGCTGCCACATCGAAATCCGGCACCGGATTAGTGCGGAAATCTATCCACACCCGCCGGCCCTGCCGGTTCTCTCGTTCCACCAGCAGGTCAATTGCCGACGATCCCGGTGGAGCCGCCCGCTGCGGACTGAAGGGCCACTGATAGCCCTTCAGGAAGATCGCCCGCATCCGCTCTGCGGGGTCCGGGAACACCTCAGCGAGAAAATCACGCTCATCCCCACCCTGGGCATCTGTGCTGAAATAACGCGGGAGCACCTGCTGGTAGCTGCCCGAAAGGTTCCAGCGCGGTTCAATGGAGGCCAGTCCGAATTGGCTCTCGGTCAGGTTCACGCCGACCAGGCCGGCCTCAAAGCACACCCCGTGAGCACCCATCTGCCCCTGGGGATAGACGGTGCGGGCATACAGCTCGCCAGGGCCTCCGGTTGCCATAATCACATTCTGAGCGGCGAAGACCATCAACCCAAAGTTGTCATCATCCACACGAGTATGGTCCACCACCACCAGCCCCGCGCACTGTAGTCCCTGCTCGCCCTCGGTGGTGACTATCTCCACCGCCTCATGCGAGCCAAAGATAGGTATGCCCAGGGCGCGGACGTGCTCCAGTAAGCACGACACCATAAAGCGACTGGTCCAGGGCCCAGCGGAAGTGGCGCGCGGCAAGGGGTCGTGGTCGGTGCGATAACCGGCGAAAGTGCCCAGCGGCGTCTGAGGGAAAGGCACGCCGCTGCGGACCAGATTATAGAATGCCCGACTTGAGCCTTCGGCCTCGGCCAGCGCCAGGTCGCCGTGCATGCAGCCGCCGGCGGCCAGAGTCTCGGCCATCGCGCGGGGATTGTCAGCAAAGACATCCACCGCCCCCAGGCGCCAGTAGGTCTGCTTATCTGAACCACTGCAATAGGAAGTGCCGCCCTTCAGAGCAGCAGTGACTACCGCTACCTCGCAATCCGCGGGCAGCAGTTCGCGCAACTGCCCCGCAGCGTTGAGGCCCGCCGCACCACTGCCCACAACAACGGTATGGCAGCGGTAGCAAGGCAGCTCCGAGCCGTCGAGTAAGGTTATCTGTTCGACCTGGGTCATAGCTGGCGTATCCCTAATCCGCCGTCAACGTGAATGACCTGGCCGGTAGCGAAATCCAGGTCGCCCCGCGTGATGGCTACTACCGCCTTGGCAATGTCTTCGGGGGTTCCCAGGCGGCCCTGGGGCACCAGGCCGTCGGCAATGCGTCGGACATACTTATCCCGGGCCGGCGCGATCATCGGAGTGTCAATAATGCCCGGTGCAATTTCAAATACAAGTACGCCATCAGGGGCCAGACGCACGGCAAAGAGCTGCGCGACCATGTGCAGCCCTGCCTTGGAGACACAATAGGACCCCCGATTAGGGCTGGCGGCCCAGGCCGAACAGGAACTTACGAAAACAATTCGCGGAGTCGGAATCGTGCCGGCCTCGCGCAGCTTTACCATCGCATTGGCCACGGCTACGGCCAGGAAATACGGCCCTTTAAGGTTAATGCCCATAACCCGGTCAAAGTCCGCTTCATCGGTATCTGCCAGCAAATCCCCCCGGCTTTTCACCGATACCCCGGCATTGCTCACCAGCAGGTCTAGCCGGCCAAAACGGTCAAGCGTGGACTGCAATAGCCGCTCCCGGTCCGGCTGGGCCGAGACATCCCCTGCTATCAATAAGGCTTCAGCCCCGGCGGCTTCGACCAGAGAGCCCGTCTCCTCGGCGAGGTCGAGAGGAGGCACAAAGTTGAGGACTACATCATGCCCTACCTCTGCCAGAGCGACCGCAATCCCCCTTCCAATGCCGCTGGAGCCGCCGGTCACCAGTGCAACGGGTTTCATATTCACCTCTCGAGTCTGTATTTGCCATGCTGGATTGAGTGGAACGTTCTGACTATTTGTTTGGTTATAACATTCCGTATGGGGTGCGTCAAGGCCTTCTTGATAATAAGATGAAATGGCGCACGGGCGGCCACTTTCCCGACAATAAAAAAGGGTAACTACCCCACCTTATGAGTTCAAGTGGGTTCAGTGAGAGTGAGGGGGGCCGGCGCTTGGATTTTTTATCAGTTACTATCTCTCCAGGCACAGCACATCGCCATCGGGCCGAAGGGAAATTTCGCGAGCCCCAAGCCCCAGTTCCCAATCGCCGGCCCCACCCTGAAAGTCCCAGGGCTTGCCTGGGCCATCGCCTCTGATGTGCAACACGAAGAGGAACTCGAAAGACTGCGCCGCCCGGAAGGGCGCGAAGCTTCTATAGCGAACCGAGCGCTGTTCCATCTTTCGAGTGTTGGAATCCTCATACGTGCTGGTCCGAACGACGTCGCTCACGCGCCAACCGTACTGACCGTCCGGCAGGAAAGGCGTAACAGTCATCCGAACAGTGCCACTTTCAATCACCGTCGTGCCATCCTCGCTGCGAATCTCGCCCTCCGGGTGGATGAGCCATTCCGCATGGCGCTCGCCCTCGCATTCCACCACGTCGCGTACGACAACGATGTCCGGATGGATAAAGCACAGAGTGCGAACGAATTTGCTCAACAGGCCTGGGTATGTCTTGCTGGCGTCGCCGACGACCATATCCCAGCCGTCGCCGCTTTCCACTTTCAGGATCCGTCCGGGGTACTCCTGCCCCCAGGTCTGGCCTTTGCCATCGATGAGCAGCGTGTTATGGCCGACTGTGCCGTTGTTGTCCCAGTTCCAGCGCAGCTTGTTGTTGTCAAAGAAACCAAGGAAATGCGCGTACGGCCAGGTGCCCTCGTCGCGGACGAGCAGCTTCCCGCCGGCCTCAATGATGAAGGATGCAGCATCCAGATGGCTGTGGCCAACGTCGGAGGGGCCGCATTTGAAGCCGACGAAGGTATCTTGGCCAGTTGTACCGCTGCGCAGGGAAACGACGCCGGTATGTGGGAATTCGCCGACGAGGCGCTCCGAGGGTTTGGACTGGCGGGCGGGATCGTCGAAGGCCAGGTATGTAACGGTGTCGGCGCGAAGGGCACGGGCTATGTGCAGCCAGTCGGCACGCCCTGATTCCTGAGCCAGTATAGCAAGGGCCTCGCTGCCCCCTCCCCACAACGTATCTGCGTTGTCGTTGAAGTTGAAGACCCGTTTCCCCGGGGTGGTCAGCATCATGGCATAGTCACCGGTGACTTTCAACACCGGGTGCTCGAACAGATTGATGGCGCCGCCAGTTAGACGCCTCAAAGCGATGGCATATCGCAACCCCATGTTTAGCGTACCAAACCAGTAGCAGACGCCCTCGGGCCAGTCACCCTCCGGCGGCACTACGTCGAGGAGCTCAACGACGCCCCGGGCGGCAAGGGCCAGCGCCTCCCGGGCCTCCGGCCAGTACTCGGCGAACTCACAAATCGCGAAACCAGATTCGCCACAGTTCATGATCTTCCAGTTGCTCTTGCATGCTTCCTGCGCCCACCATTCCTGGCGGTTGCGCGTCGCCTCCAGGAACGGCACGAAATGTAAGCGACGAACACCATTTGCCACCTCCTGCGTTTCGTTCTCACCATACGCATCGCCGAGGAGATCATGGGTGAACGCGATGTGGGCGGCGACGTTGGTCATCACGTGGTCGCAGTGCTTCAAGCTACGATGGACGGGCGCCATCCAGGTATCCAGCGTGAACAGTGTCTGTACCCGACGCTTCGCCCATTGCGCAAAAGCTTCCTCGCCCAACAGAAAATATCCCTGCGCCATCGTCGTCGCCTGGGCGGAATAACGTTGCACTACTTTCTGGTCCACCGTGTCTGGCGAGGTTTCCAAGAGCTTGCGACAGCGGGCGTCAAGCTGCTCCAGGAAGCGCTCGCGGGCCGTAGCGCGCTGGAGAATGGTGTCCCTCGCGTCAGGGCCAAACAGCAAGCGCGGTCGTTTCTCCGGCAGATGAAAGTCACAGGTTTGGATGATACTCATAAGGGCATCTTTGTCAATCACCGTCATCATTTCCTCTCTTCGCTGTTTGGAGATTGTTCTAAAAGTCACCTCTCACAATTGAGAGGATACGATATTCAGTTTTTTTGGTTTAGTTGTGCTTTAGGCGCTTTCTAAACGACCTATTGCGGGCACCATTTCAGCCGTCGTAGCCATAGGCTATTATGGCAAACCCTATAGAGGTCTGCGGCCAATCAGCACCACGGCGTGGGCGGCAATAGCCTCCTGGCGGCCGATGAAACCCAGCCCCTCAGTGGTAGTAGCCTTTATGCTGACCTGGTCAGTGCCGATGCCCAGGATGGTCGCGACTTGTTGGCGCATCTGGCCAATATAAGATGCCAGGTGAGGTTGCTGGGCGAGGATAGTCACATCAACATTGATGGGCTGATAGTCAGCATCGTGTATTAGTTCAACGACCTGGCCCAGCAATTGTTTGCTGTCAGCGTCTTTGAAGGTGGGGTCGGTATCGGGGAAGTGCTGGCCGATGTCACCCAGGGCGGCGGCACCCAGCAGGGCATCAGCCAGCGCGTGTAGCACCACATCAGCGTCGGAATGGCCGGCCAGGCCCAACTGATAGTCAATAGTAACGCCCCCCAGAACTAACGGCCGCCCCTTCACCAACGGATGCACATCATATCCGTGTCCTACTCGTATCTGCTGGCTGCTGCCCACCACATTCTCGGCCCGCCGCCAATCGGCTGGGGTGGTAATCTTGAAATTGTGCTGGCTGCCCTCAACTACCTTTACCGGGTGGCCCATCTTTTCCACCAGAGCCGCATCATCGGTAGCCTCCCCGCCTTCATCAATGAATTGCTGATAGGCCTGAAGAATCAGGTTAAAATCAAACGTCTGGGGCGTCTGGGCACAGTGAATTTGATGGCGGTCAAGAGTCGCGCTGATTATGGTGTTGTCGTCTACTCGTTTGAGGGTATCGGTGGCCGGCAGGGCGGCGATAGCCGCGCCGCTGGTAGCACACGCGTCAATGGTACGGGCTATGAGCTGGGGAGTAACGAAGGGCCGGGCTCCGTCGTGGATAGCTACAATGTCTGGTGGCTGGTCCTCCAGAGCGGTCAGACCATTATATACCGACTCGGGGCGGGTTGGGCCGCCGGCCACGATCTGGCTGAGCTTGTGAAGCTTGTCCTGCTGGCAGATTTGCTGGGCCTGATCTTCATAGCCCGGCGGAACGACCAACAGAGTGCGGGTTACCTTCTCGGTGCGCTCAAAGGCTCGTAGCGGCCACAGGAAAAGGGCCGCGCCGTCCAGGGGCAGGAAGGTTTTTGGTATATCTGTCCCCAGGCGGCGCCCTAAACCGGCAGCTACGATCAGGCCAACTGCCTGCATCACCGTCGCTTCCTTGATGGCTGCTGGGAGTCGGAGTCACCGGCTAACAGCGCCTTGCCCTTTTTGGTGATTTTCGCGAATATCATTTTGCCTGATGGATTCTGGAGGATGCTGGTCACCTCAGCGGGTACCATCCTCTCCACATAGGCCGCTGCTTGCTCTACCACCACCATCGTGCCGTCGTCTAAATATGCCACTCCCTGGCCCGGTTCCTTACCCTCCTTGACTATGGTGACGGTAATCTCCTCTCCCGGCAAGAATACCGGCTTCAGGGCTTCAGCCAGTTCATTGACATTTAATACCGGCACTCCATGAAGCTTACCGATTTCATTAACACTGTAATCGTTGGTAATGATGGCCGCATTCTTAGCCTGGGCCAGTTTAACCAGGCGGGTATCAACCTCGTCGTAGGGTGCTTCCTCGTCAGTATAGTCATCAAAGAGCCTCACCGGACAGTCGGGATGGTTTTTCAATTGGTTGAGTACGTCCAGTCCCCGGCGTCCCCGGGCACGCTTAAGGTTATCAGAAGAATCAGCAATGTGGCGTAACTCCTGGAGAATAAAGTCCGGTACGTATAAAGGGCCCTCCAGAAATCCACTGGCTACGATATCAGTAATACGCCCATCAATGGCGATATTGGTGTCCAGCATCTTGGGGATACTCCGAGCGGCCAGTTGCAGGCCACCAATATCACTGGCACTGGCAATACTGGGGAAAATGTAAGCTATTTGTTGTTTAGCGCTTACAGCGAAGCCTATACCCAGCACAATTCCCGCCACGCTGGCAAATATCCTGATGGGCAGACCAAAACCTTCAATATTGGCAAAGGGAACAGTGATCAATATAGCCACCACCAGGCCGATGATAATGCCGAGTAGTACGGCTGCCTTATCCAACAGGGACACATGTTCTAAGCGGTTGGCCCAAGTAACGACCTTGCGGAAGGAACCCAGCGCAAATAGAAAGCCCAGCAACCCACACACTATCACTACCCCGATGTGAAAATACAGGATGCGCGGCGCTTCGGCAGCTTCTCCGGTATCAAAAAGACGGGGTATGAGTTTGGCCGCCACCAAAGTACCTACAATGACCCCCACCAGTACCACCGCAGCTACGAATAGGGACCATAATCCTCTAAGGATAAACATAGTGCTCATTCCCTTTTAGGCAACAATACTTTAGTATATGAGTGGGACTATTAGCTTTACCTTAGTCTATAGTATTAAACGGCTAACTGACTCATTTAGTTCGCTGTCACTATAACCCCGCCACCTCCAACGCCTCACTGAGTCGGCTGACCCGGTGATATTGTAACCTTTTTGTTACTGATTCGTCAAATCCCTCAGCAGTTTCCCCCGCCAACTGGCCAGAGCTGACAATCTGCCCGAAGCCCAGCCGGACTGCCTCCTGAGCGCGCATCGGCAAGCGGGGAGGACGACGTATTTCCCCAGCCAGACCCACTTCACCTATCACTACCATGTCGGCCGGCACTGACTGTTCACGGAAACTGGAGGCGACTGCCAGGGCAATGGCCAAGTCGCAGGCCGGCTCACTGGCGCGGATACCGCCGGCTACATTGACGAACACATCGTATTCTCCCAGCCCCATACCCAACCGCTTCTCCATCACGGCTAACAATAGGGCCACCCGCGGGCGGTGTACGGAAGTTACGGTGCGCTGGGGAGTGCCGTAGTAGCTGGGGCTGACCAGGGCCTGAATCTCGACCAATAGGGGACGGCTGCCCTGAAGTATGCAGGTTACCACCGACCCGGGCACCTCAGTAGCGCGCTCGGCCAGAAAATCAGCCGACGGATTGGCCACCGCAACCAGCCCCGCACCCGTCATCCGAAATATGGCCAGTTCATCGGTGGAGCCGTATCGGTTTTTAGTAGCCCGTAGTAGCCGCAGCACCTCGGTAGTCTCGGTGTCGAAGTATAGCACTGTATCCACCATGTGTTCCAGAGCGCGGGGCCCGGCAATATCCCCGGACTTGGTCACATGACCGATGAAGAACATTACCGCCTGGTTGTCCTTGGCCCATTCACCCAGGCGCGCCGAGGATTGTCTCACCTGAGAGATGGTGCCGGCAATGGCCTCCAGACTGGCATCTTTCATAGCCTGGACCGAGTCAATGACTACTATGCCTGGTCTTAACCGCTCCAGCTCCCCCAAAATGCAGTCCACATCGGTCTCATCCAGTATGTGACACTGGCTATCGCCCAGGTCAAGCCGCTCGCTCCGCAACCGGATCTGTTGGGCCGACTCCTCCCCCGATACATACAGCACTGACTGGCCGCTGCCGGCCAGGCGGGCGGCCATTTGTAGCAGCAGCGTTGACTTGCCGGCGCCGGGAGCTCCACCGACCAAGACCAACGACCCGGGTACGGCTCCACCCCCCAGAACGCGGTCGAATTCGGCATCGCCAGCCGACAGCCGGATAAGCCCCTGACCGTCAATGTCACCCAGTCTTTCCGCTTCATGCCCAGCCACACCGGTGCGGGGGATGGCAGATTGCGGCCTGGTCGTCTGTTCTATGAAGCTTCCCCACGCCTCACAGCCTGGGCATCGGCCCAGCCACTTATGGGCCTGGTGACCACATTGCTGGCACACGTATATTGTGTGGACTTTGCTCATTGTCAGTTGTTAGGGTCGGGACGAATTGGCAAACGGAAAGGGTGGGACTCACTGGCCCCACCCTCACGATCGGCGGACTGTCTGAAATAGGCCAGCCGCCTTAGTCACATTGACTGTATCCGCAATCGTGACAGGTGAGGCAGCCACTTTCGTGATACAACCGCCCTCCACACTCCGGACAGGCACCGGCGTGGCCGAAACTTTGGCCATTGAAGTCAATACTCAATTGAGCCTCATCGGAAAGGATGGTTCGCTCAATAGCCTGAGCAAAGGCATCGGCACAGGAGAGCACCTTCCCACCACCACTTTCCCAGGCGGGCATATGACAACTGATGCCTTTGAGCTGCTTAACGATATGGTGGGCGCCTATTCCCGATCGCAAGGCCAGAGATATTAACCGGGCCAGGGCTTCAGTCTGCGAGGCCACGCACCCGCCTGCCTTGCCCATGTTGCCAAATACCTCAAAAGCATTGCCGGCATCATCAGAATTGATGGTCAAATACAACTTGCCACAGCCGGTTCTCATATTGCGGGTCACACCGGTCACCACCGCGGGACGGGGCCGAGGCTGGATTTTGTGAGCCTCCTCGGCTTGCTGAGTCTTGCCGGTGGTCAGAACCTGGGCTTTCCGGCTACCGTCGCGGTAGATAGTTATGCCTTTGCAGCCCAGACGGTAGGCCAGCAAGTAAGCATTAGCTACATCCTCAATGGTCGCCTCATTGGCGAAGTTGATCGTCTTGGAGACGGCATTGTCAGTTTTTTCCTGAAAGGCCGCCTGAGTCCGCACATGCCCCTCCGGAGATATCTCATGGGCAGTAAGGAACAGCGCGCGCACATCGGCAGGTATTTCCTGGATCTCACTTAGGGACCCTTTGGCGGCAATTTCCTGAATCAATTCCGGGGAATGGAAGCCACGCTGTTGAGCCAACTGCTCGAAGAGCGGGTTGACCTCAACCAGCTCCTCGCCGTCCAGTACGTGGCGGGTGTAAGCGACGGCGAACAGCGGCTCAATTCCGCTGGAGGCTCCAGCGATGATACTAATACTGCCCGTGGGGGCAATGGTGGTGATAGTGGCATTACGTAATCGCTGGCCGTCTCCGTTACGATTATAAATGCTCTGTTCCCAATTAGGGAACACGCCCCGCTCCTTTGCCAATTGCTCGGAAGCCGCCTGGCCTTTTTCCTCAATGAAACTCATGACCTGGCGGGCTACTTCAATGGCCTCCTCGGAGGCGTAGGGTATGCCCATGTGAATGAGCATATCCGCGTAGCCCATTACTCCCAGACCAATTTTGCGGTTGGCCTTGGTCATCTTCTCAATCTCGGGCAAGGGGAACTCGTTCATGTCAATGACATTGTCTAGGAACCGGACGGCGGCGGCCACCGTCTCGCCCAGCTTCTCCCAATTGAGCTCACCCTCACCAATCTCGCCCGTGACCATCTTGGCCAGATTAATTGAACCTAAATTGCAGGACTCATAGGGCAATAGAGGTTGCTCTCCACAGGGGTTGGTGCTTTCAATCTTTCCCGCCTTGGGTGTGGGATTGGTGGCGTTTATCCGGTCAATGAATACCAGGCCCGGATCGCCGTTGGTCCAAGTACCTTTAACTATCTTGTCGAAGACCTCGCGGGCGGACAGGGTGTTTACTACTTCCTCGGTGCGCGGATTGAGCAGGTCATACGTCTTGTCGTTGATTACCGCCTCCATAAACTCGTCAGTCGCCGTCACTGAAATGTTGAAATTGTTCAGCCTGGTGGGATCGCTCTTCGACTCGATAAACTCCAGTATGTCGGCGTGATCTACGCGCAACACCGCCATGTTAGCGCCCCGGCGGGTCCCGCCCTGCTTAATGGCGTCGGTAGCCGCATCAAACACGGCCATGAATGATACAGGTCCGGATGAGACGCCCTGGGTGGAGCTGACTATGTCATCTTTAGGCCGCAGCCGCGAGAATGAGAATCCGGTGCCCCCACCGCTCTTATGAATCAGTGCGGTATTCTTAACTGCCTCAAAGATGCTTTCCATTGAGTCTTCAATGGGTAACACGAAGCAAGCCGAAAGCTGCTGAAAGGGCCGGCCGGCGTTCATTAGGGTGGGGCTGTTGGGCAGGAACTCCAGCCGGCTCATCAGTCCATAGAACTGCTCTTCGCACTGCTGGACCTGCTCATCTGACGCCCCGTGCAATCGCTCAGCCGAGGCAATATTATGGGCCACCCGCCGAAACATATCGGCAGGTGTCTCCACCGGGGTGCCTTGGTCATCTTTCTTCAGGTAGCGATGTTCAAGCACAGTGAGGGCATTGGGAGTCAGATCAAGCTGCTGGGGCGAAGATACTGATTGTGCAGTGGCCATTTACACCAACCTCGTCCGTGTGGAGTGGGCGGAGTCAACTGATTCTGTCTGGGCTGTCCAAACCATGGCGATTGGTAGCCCGTCGGGCGGCGGGAATGTTAAACTTTTGACCCCTAATGTTGCATAGGCATTTACTATATCGCAATCCGTCCGCCCTGTCAAGAGCCTCCTTAGGGTTGGTCACCCGGTCTGTGCTGCTGCTTGTTGAGTCTTCTCCGCGGCCTGCTGTACCACCTTCGCTACCGCCGACACCGTGGCTGCTTCGCCCGGCTTTACGATCTTGACTCCCTGGGCGTTTCGTCCGGTACGGCGAATATTCTTAACTGGTACGCGTATTAGGACCCCGGTTGAACATATGCACATTATCTCATCATCATCGTCTACCACCTGCACCCCCGCTACCGGCCCAGTTCTGTCGGTAATCTGGAGAGTGAATATGCCCTGGGTGGCGCGGCCCTGCCGCCGGTACTCGGAGAGCGCTGTTCGCTTGCCCAGGCCTTTCTCGCCCACAACCAGTAAATCTCGGTCATCTTTCTTAGTGACTATGGCAGTAGAAATAACTTCGTCATGATCCCGCAGCTTGATGGCATTGACCCCCGCAGCATTTCGCCCCATCGGACGCACTTTCTTCTCATCAAACCGCAGGGCCTTACCCCGGCGCGTGACCAGCATAATATCCTTCTTGCCATCTGACCACATCACCCATTTCAGCTCATCGCCCTTATTCAGCCTGATAGCGATTAAGCCCTTGGTACGCAATACGGTATCATATTCAGATAATTCGGTCTTTTTTATCTTGCCTCGCTTAGTCACCATCACCAGGTAGCCCCCCTGGTCGTAGCCGTGGACCGGTATAGTCGCGGTAATGGTCTCAGCTGACTCCAGGGGCAGCAGGTTGATGATAGGAATGCCGCGGGCAGTGCGAGAGGCGATGGGCACTTGATATGCCTTCAGACGATATATCCGTCCCTGATTGGTGAAGCATAGCAACAGGTGATGGGTGGAAGCGACGAACACATCCTGCACACTATCCTCCTCTTTTTTGCTCAGGGCCAGGATTCCCTTGCCTCCCCGTTTTTGCACGCGGTAGGTGTCCAATGGTATGCGCTTCACGTAGCCATCCCGGGTGATGGTCAGGGTCATGTCCTCCTGGGCAATCAGATCCTCCATGCTAAGCTCCTCGGCCTCGGTCGGCACAATGCGGGTCCGCCGCTCATCACCCAGGTTTTTCTTCACAGCGTACAGTTCTTTTTTAATTACTGCTGATTTTATCTCCTCCGAGCCTAATATTGACTGGTACTCGGCAATATTAGCCGCCAGTTCCTCGTACTCACTCTGCAGCTCTCCTGCCGACAGCCGGGTCAGCCGACCCAACTGCATGTTAAGTATCTCGTCAGCCTGCCGCAGCGTAAAATCAAGCTCAGACATCAGCCCCTGCCGGGCGGCAGTACGATTCTCGCTGGCGCGGATTAGCGCGATGACTTCATCAATGAGGTCCAGCGCCTTCAGCAGTCCCTCCACGATATGGGACCGGGCCTCGGCCTGGTCCAGCAAGTATTGGGTCCGGCGGGTGATGACCTGGCGGCGGTGGCCCAGAAACTGGACAAGCATATCCTTCAGGCTTAACATCTGGGGCACCACGTGGCCATCGGGGGTGGGTACCAGCGCCAGAGCATTGACACCGAAATTAGTGCGCATCTGCGTGCGCTTGTACAGTTGGTTGAGGATCACCTGGGCAGTGGCGTCCCGCCGCAGCTCAATTACCACCCGCATCCCTTTGCTGTCCGACTCATCCCGCAAATCGGCGATGCCTTCAATGGTCTTCCGCTCGCAGAGCAGGGCAATTCGCTCTATCAGCGCCGACTTGCTGACCTGGTAGGGCAGCTCGGTGATAATGATTGCCTGGCGGCTCTGGTCCAGTGGTTCAATAATGGCCCGGGCCTGCATGGTCACCGAGCCGCGGCCAGTCTCAAAGTAATCCCTGATGCCCCCGATGCCCAGCACCAGCCCGCCGCCGGGGAAATCAGGGCCAGAAACATGCTTCATCAATCCCTTTACGTCCAGCTCAGGATTATCTATCAAGGCCACCGCCGCATCTACTATCTCGCCCAGATTGTGGGGCGGCATGTTGGTGGCGTACCCCACGGCGATACCGGCGGAGCCGTTGCCCAGCAGATTAGGAAAGGCGGCGGGCAGGACGGTTGGCTCTTCGCTTTTCTCATCATAGGTCGGCTGGAAATCCACCGTGTCCTTGTCCAGGTCTTCTATCATCGCCATAGCCACCGCCGACAGCCGCGCCTCCGTGTAGCGAGCCGCTCCCGCCGGGTCCCCATCCATGGAGCCGAAGTTGCCCTGGGGGTCCACCAGCGGATGGCGGGCGGCGAAGTTCTGGCCCATCCGCACTAAGGTATCATAGATGGGGCCATCCCCGTGGGGATGGTAGGTCTTCATGGTCTCACCCACAATAGCGGCACACTTGGAGTGAGGCCGGTCGGGGGTGAGGCCCTCATCATGCATAGCTATCAGTACCCGCCGCTGGGAGGGCTTCAGCCCATCCCGCACATCGGGCAAAGCCCGGGCCATGATGGCACTCATGGCAAACTGCATGTACGAGGAGGTCATCTCCTCCTGCAGCGATATCGGTTCAATTGTTCCTATGTCGGTAGTAGTCTCTTCTGGCATCATTACCCTCGCTTCTTCTTAACTGTCTGCTGGGAGTTCCAGGTTCCGAAATTTGAGGGGACACCGCGAGTCGGTCGCACCCACTAGTGCTATCCAGTGCAGTGGTCCTATTAGGCCGGTTTGTACGCTAACTGCAGCTTTCACAGTGCCACCGGCCGTGACGCTAGCTATCGCCACGTGGCCCTGAGTGACGCGGAACCATACCCGTCGTACAAGCTGCCCAGGGCGCTCAGGAGCTAACTCAATCAGATCTTTGGCACTCGGCAAGCTCGAATCTTTGACCTTGATACTTCCTCCCTCATTTACAATGGCCACATGCGCACTACTTGCGCTGTTAGGGTGAGAACCTACACGAATGCCACCCCATTTGGTTGACTCCTCTGTGGCAACCTCGATAGTTATTACGCCCTCAAGGCTGTGTAGTGGCCGAAGTGTAGTACCATAGAAGCTAAGGCCTTTCGCCATGGGTGCGGGGTTATAGACTATCTCGCTAGCCCACGTGCCGTGGGACCACATATTGGCGTGGTCTGCTGGAATCGCTGCCCATGCACTTCCAAAGTGCACCAACAGCTTGGGAGTATTATCCGTGCACCACGCCACCGCGCGTAAGGCAGCCTCAATGTCTGGTTCGTGGTTTCCTTTGGATATTTGGAACTTGCTCATAGTCGACCGATCAAATGGCAGCTTAATGAAAGCCACTCGGTCCTCATTTAATCTGTCAACTGATAGCCGTTGCTGATACACGGTGTTGCTGGCGTCCAAGGAGAGCACGACGATACGGAGTTCTCGGTTAACACGCAGTGCTTCTACACATGCATGTGCCAGGTGGGGGTCTGCGAGTCCATGGCCGATGATCACCAGCATTGAGGTATTCTCAAGACACCGCTGAAAGTATCGATATTCCGTCCCATAAGGGTCCTCAGACAAGTTTTTCTTGCGCGATGGAGGAATAATTGCGGGCGGCCACTGAGTGCTCTGGGAACCATCGGGGGTGGTGTAGTAGTATACCGGCGCTATATCGTCCGCCTGATCGAGTCCCAGGTCGTCAGGCTTATGCCACGCGGCACAGCCGTGCAAATGCGAGAGCCATACGTAGCGTAAGCTCGGGTCTGTCGGCGAAAAGGACTGGTATCGGTACGCCTGCCAAGGATGAGCACCTGATACCCTTCTCTTGAAGGCGTCTACCATCCGGAAACCGGCTTGCTCAGGCAGATGGTCGAAAAGTGTCTCCAGCGCCACATCATAGTTTGTCGTGAATATCGGCAGTACTTGCCTCGATCCCGGATGTACCGCGGCTATCAAGTATGTCCAGCACTGCGATGATGCCAATACTTTGAATTCGGGCGGTGTCCCAAAGATGCTAACTATCTCCTCGCCGATGAGATCGCGAAGGTGCTTTGCAGCCTCGCGCGGTGGTGGAGTGTAGGGCCCGCCGCCCTCGGGAAGAGGCTGGTCCTTGTACAGCCACTCGGAGTCTATGGCCGCCTCGAGCCTGTCATAGATGTCTTCGAAGTTTAGGTCTGTGCTATCAGCATCGTCAGAGTCCTGGCACTCCTTCGTCGATTCCCAGACTTTCAGCGCCGGCGGATCCTGGTCAAACACGGTCGTTACTGTACGATCCAGGTGTTCCAGGAACTTCTTCGCTACGGGGTAGCCTAGGTGCTTAGACGCCCCCGCACCGGCAAGGACTATCGTTGGGGCATTCACTATTGCTTCTGACATTGTCGTGGGTGTGTCCACTACACTTGCCTCCGATATGGCCTCGGCAACCGGGCAATGAGGCGGTCCAGGGCCAGGATTAGCAGGCCGCATTTGTACAGAAAGCGAATCCCGATGCCCAGGGTGACCAGCCAGTTGACTACGGGATGGCGCCGCGGCCAGTAGTGCCGGCGGTACATCAGCCACATCCCCCGGTGCATATCCCCGAGCTGCCGCAGGGTCATCAGGCCCATGGTCTGGCCGCCGTAGTGAGTAGCCTCCGCCTCGGCCATTAGCCACACCTGCCAGCCGGCCTGGTGGATGCGCCAGTTAAGGTCAAGGTCACAAAAGTTTATGGGAAACCGCTCATCCAGACCGCCCACCTGGTCCCAGCACTCCCGCCGCATCACATAGCAGGTAGTGCCAATAGAGTCGGCTGGCTGGGTGCGGTCATAGTTAAAATCATCGGCATAATAGCGCCGCGTCCAGGGATTGGCCGGCCAGAGATGGTGCAGGTCAACCGATTGGGCCAGAGCGGCTGCAAGGTCAGGAAATCGCCGCACACAGGGCTGGATAGTGCCGTCTTGGTTGCGCAACTGCGGGCTGACCGCCCCCACGTGGGGGTGGTGCTCCAGAAAGCCAATCAGCCGGGCAAAAATGTCGGGGCCGGTGATTACGTCATCGTTCACCAGGGCCACGAAGCGCCCCTGGGCCTGCCGCATGCCCTGATTGTTGGTTATGGGATAAGGCTGCTTGACGCTGTTCTCAATTAGCTGCACCTGGGGGAATTGCTCCCTTATCCAGCGCGGTGTCCCGTCCTGGGAATGGTCATCTACACAGATTACCTCCAGTGCAATACCGTCACTGGCGACGTAGATTGACTCCAGGCAGCGGCGGAGCATCTGCCCGCCGTCGGCGGTGACAATGACAACTGATAGGTCAATAGTTGGTTCAACCATTTAACGGCCCCACCACCGGGTGCAATTCGCGTAGCGCAGGCCTTCGCCCGCCTACGCGATAAGGAGCGCTGCTGCCCCCGCTTCTCTCAGTTGTGTCCCGGTCAGTGCAGTACACCTTCAGGCCCACAGGTCTATGTTCTGGGTCTGGCGGGCGTGGTTAGCGATGAAATTGCGCCGGGGCTCTACCCGATCACCCATAAGAATAGCGATGATTCGGTCGGCTTCCGTGGCTTCCTCCAGCGTCACCTGGCGCAGGATTCGGTTCTCCGGAGTCATAGTGGTGGAAGCCAGGTCAATGGCATCCATCTCGGCCAGGCCCTTGAACCGAAAAACCGTGGTCTTTCTTCGGCCCAGGCGCTCCTGGAGCTGAGCTAATTCGTCATCATCCAGAGCATAGTAGGTATCCCGCCCGCACTTTATCCGGTACAGGGGCGGCTGGGCGATGTACAGGTGACCCTCATGGATCAGAGGCTGCATATACCGGAAGAAAAAGGTTAGTATCAGGGTGCGAATGTGGGAGCCATCCACATCGGCATCAGCCATTATAATAATGCGGTCATAGCGCAGCTTACTCAGGTCAAACTTGCTGGTTGCCTCCAATTCGTCATCAGGCCCGCCATCATCGTTGCTATGGTTGGCGATGCCCGTCCCCAGGGCGGTAATCATGGCCCGGATCTCGTTATTGTCAAGAATCTTGTCCAGGCGGTGCTTCTCAACATTCAGGATCACGCCGCGCAACGGGAGTATGGCCTGATAACGGCTGTCGCGAGCCTGCTTGGCATTACCTCCGGCCGAATCACCCTCCACCAGGAACAGCTCACACTCAGCCGGGTTGCGGCTGGCGCAGTCAGCCAGCTTGCCAGGCAGACCCGCCGAAGAGAAAACTGTCTTGCGCACTGCCTGGGCAGCCCGGCGCGCGGCATCGTTGGCCCGCGCTGCCCCCTCGGCCTTCCTGACCATACGCTTGGCTACCTTGGGATGTTCCTGCAAGAACTCGCTGAGGTTCTCATAGGCCACCGAGAATACGTGGCCCTCAATCTCGCTATTACCTAATTTGGTTTTGGTCTGACCGTCAAACTGGGGCTGGAGCAGCTTGACCGATATTACCGCCGTCATCCCCTCGCGCACTTCATCGCCGGTAAAGTTGCGGTCCTTTTCCTTGCGTAGTTCAGCGCCGAGCGCGTAGTTATTTACCGCCCGGGTCACCGCCGTCTTGAAGCCCGACAAGTGGGTGCCGCCCTCGCTGGTGTGAATGGCGTTGGCGTAGGAAATAATGTTTTCGTGGATACCATCGTTGTACTGGATGGCAATCTCCAGCTCTACGTTATCCCGCTCGTCCTGGAAATATATGGGCTTGTGCAGAATCGTCCTGTCAGCATTCAGGTGACTAACATAGGCGACGATGCCACCCTTATTCTGATAGGCCTCTTGGCGCTCCTGACCAGGACGCTTATCCTTAATCGTTATGCGACAGCCGGCGGAAAGGAATGATAGCTCCTGGAGGCGTTCAGCAATAATATCAAAGTCAACGGTTATGTCCTCAAAAACTTCCGCATCAGGCTTGAACCTGATCCGGGTGCCCTGTCCCTTAGCCTTGCCCATCTTTTTGACTGCCTTGACCGGCTTACCCCGCTCGTAACGCTGGAAGTAGAGGTGACCATCGCGCGTGACTTCAACTTCTAACCACTCCGACAACGCATTGGTACACGAAACCCCGACCCCGTGCAGCCCCCCGGAGACCTTGTAGCTAACCCCGTCAAACTTCCCGCCAGCGTGCAAGGTAGTCATGACCACTTCCAGGGCGGGCCGCTTCTCCCGTGGGTGCATGTCAACGGGTATCCCCCGCCCATTATCTACTACTTCCACTACGTAGTCAGGATGAAGAATAACGTCAATCTTATCGCACTCGCCGGCGAAGAACTCGTCAATGCTGTTGTCAATTACCTCATTGACGATATGGTGCAGTCCGCGAGGGCCAGTGGTGCCGATATACATCGCTGGCCGGCGCTGCACTGCTTCCAGGCCCTTGAGCACCTGGATTTGCTTGGCAGTATAACTGTTCTTTTTTGCCATCTATTGCTGCTCCCTATTGGTACATTGATGTGGTGTGATTGGCCGTGACGAGAACCCGTTATTTACCAGAATCGGTCCCGTAGCATCAGCGTGCTGATGAGACGGAGGAGGGAGACGGCGCCATGAGCTTATAATGCAAACTGGGCAAACATGCAGTACCGCAGGAGAGTAATCACCGGCTGAATGTTCGGTTGCGAAATAATGCTCACCCAACACCTACTGTAACCACTATTTGACCCTTATCTTCGTGGCTTGTCCACGCCTCAACGCTACCAAAGATATGGTACCACAAATGGCCACAGAAGTCAAGTAAATTAAGGGTAAATAGACCGGGGTTGATGGCCAGATTGTGTGGATGATTTGGCAGGTTTAGAGGCTTAAACTTATACAAAGATTTCCGTGGATTGGGTTGCCCCTTTCGGTGGGCGAACGACAAGTTTCAAGCCGGTACTCCTTGCCCCGAAATAAGAGGTGGCAGAACCAGATTGGGGAGGATAACTACCTGCCATTTGAGGGGTCAAGCAGAGGTAACAGCTATCCCAGCACGCGGCGGGCGCATTCACCAGCGCGGGCTATAATCTCTTCCTCATCTACCAGCAGCACTTGCCCATCACGCATTACTATCTGGCCTTCCACCACCGTTATTCTCACATCGTCAGCGTGGGCGGCATAGATGAGCTGGGAGATGGGGTTATGGACCGGCTGCATGTGGGGTCGGCTCATATCCACCACAATAATATCAGCGCGTTTGCCTGGCTGGAGGGTGCCAATCAAGTCCTGCAATCCCAGAGCCCGGGCCGACTCGCGCGTCGCCATAGCCAGGGCTTGTTGGGCGGGTAGGAAAGTGGGATCTCCGGTGCGGGCCTTACAGACGAGCGCAGTCAGAAAGGCTTCCTCGCGCAGGTCGAGGTTGTTATTGGAAGCGCACCCATCGGTACCCAGTCCCACTATGGCACCGCTGGCCAGCAGGTCAGGCAGGGGCGCGAAGCCGCTGGCTAACTTCATATTGCTGCCCGGGCAGTGGGCAATTCCTACTTGCCTCTCGGCCAGTATTTGAATATCCTTTTCATCTACATGAATGCAATGAACCGCCAGCACCGGACAGTCAAATACCCCCAGCGAGTCCAGGTGCTGGACCGGACTCTGGCCATGATCCTGGTAGCTGTCACGGACTTCGTCGGCAGTTTCGGCCACATGAATATGTATGGGTACCTGCAATTGCTGGGCGGCACTGACAACTTCCCTTAGCAAATCATCAGGACAGGTATAGGGAGCATGGGGGGCCAGCATGGGGTGGATGCGGGGGTGAGCCTGCTGCTGGAGCTGGTTGACGAAATCCTTAGCCTCCTCCAACAGCTCTTGGGCATTAGGCAAGAAGCCTAATAGCACTCCCGACGGACAAGCCCGGATCCCGCCTTCAATAGCGGCTCGGGTAGCGGCGGCGGGAATATGGTACATATCGTTGAAGCAAGTCACTCCCGCCCTCAGCATCTCACAGACCCCGAGCAGAGAGCCCCAGTACACGTCTTCGTCGGTGAGTTTCATCTCCGCCGGCCAGATTTTCTCTTCCAACCAGGTCTGCAAGGGCAGATCATCCGCTGCCCCGCGAAACAGGGTCATAGCCAGGTGAGTATGAGCATTGACAAAGCCGGGCAGTATCACCCCGCCCTCGGCATCTACTACCTGGTCGGCCGGCTGCTGGGGCGCTTTGGCTGCCGGACCGGCATAGGCAATCTGTCCGTCCTCAGCGACCACCACACCGTCCGGGATAGGGTCGGTGCCCTTGGCCATAGTTATCAATAAGCCATTTTCAATACGCAGCCTGTCCATAACTACTATTGCACCTCAGTCTATCTCAGATCGGTTAGCCAGGGATTGCTCGCTAATTGATCGGCGAGAGTTGATGTGGGGCCATGGCCGGGATAGATGGCGGTCTCAGGAGCAAACTCATTGAGTATTCGCCGTAAAGACGCCACGAGTTCGGGTTCACTGCCGCCCGGCAGGTCAGTGCGGCCCACTCCACCGGCAAACAGGGTGTCACCGGTAAACAGCGCTGGTGGTATCGTCAGACAAATGCTGCCCGGGCTGTGACCGGGGGTAGGGAAGACCTCTACGGTCAGGTCGCCGACCATAATCTGGTCACTTGCATCGTATTCAGTCAGCAGCGGCTTAAGGGCCGAGGATAGCTGCGAGCCTGTGGATTCTGCTATCATTTTGATGTCGGCGGGATGCAGATAAATCTCATCCAGGCCGGTTGCTGCTGCCACTTGTACGGCTGCTTCCATGTGGTCAGGATGGCCGTGGGTACACAGTATCGCCACCACCTCAACCTGGTGATCATCAATCATTGCAGTGATGCGTTGAGGGTCGTCGCCGGGGTCAATTATGGCTCCCTGCTGACTGTCGGGATCAGCTATCAGATAGCAATTTGTCTGCAGGGGCCCCACTACAATCCGCTCTATGATCATTGCCGTGTTCCTCGTCATTGGTGTAAGCGTTAATATGCCCCCGTTCGCCGCGCTGCAATCATCGGGGGCATACTTGCCTTAGATCCAAAATGTACCAGTTGTCCAGCACCCGCCCGGCCGCACGGGGACTTCTGAGCCATGATCAGTCAGGCTCCGTTAGTGCCGCAGCGGTACTTGACTCGGCCAAGGTAGTCACGGTCATACGTACCCAGCTCACCAGCCTGCTGGTAGTGATACGCAGCCTGCTCGCACCGGGCCATCTGTTCTAAGTGATCGGCCAGTAGATATTGGTAAGCGCAATTGTCCGGGCAGATTAGCACTGTGCGCTGGAACATTGCCAGAGCGTGCTCGTCCCGCCCCTGGCGAACGTAAGTGGCGGCCAGACGAAGATGGTAGAAACCATCTACCGGCGAGCAGGCCACTGCCGCTTCATATTCCTCACTGGCGGCAGCCCATTGCTCCTGACCAAAGTACAAATCGCCCAATTTGAAGTGATAGAAACCGTCGTCAGGTTCTAACTCAACAGCCCGCTGTAACAGACTCTCAGCCTCCTGGAGTTTGTTGACCAGTAGGTATAGCTGACTGAGCCGATACAGATAATAAGCCCGGTTGCTTTGGCACTGTACTGCTTTCTCTAAGGCCGTGATCGCCGCTCGGGGTCGCCCGTCGTGAAGTAGCAATTCACTGAGACCAAAGTGGGCCGCCGCATGGCGCGGATGGCGGTGCGTGGTCTCCCGGTAGGTGCCGATGGCCTCTTCAGTGCGCTCAGCGATCCAGTAGGCATCCGCCAGCACCTGTTGGACCTCAGCGTTGTCATTATCCGACTCGGCGACCTGCTCGTACAGGCACACCGCTTCAGAAACCAGCCCAGCATCCACTAAGATATCGGCCCGCTGGCGCCGCTTATCATGCTGCTGCTTCTCTACTGAATGTTGTACACTGACATGTGCTGGTGTCATTGCTACACTATTAGCCAGGCGAGACCACAAAATGAACTCTTACGTTAACGCTGGCACCTGGTGCTGCGTCCATGAACTCAGCGAGCTCCTCAGGCATGGTGAATTCCGTGGTGACATTCATCACGATGTTGCCCCGCGCACTGTGTACCTGCCCGGTCTCCAGGTCGAAATAGGTGTTCCCTTCGACAATCTCCTGTAACCCAAGGGTTATCTGTTGAGGTCCTGTCTCCTGCTGGGATGGGCCTGGCACTTCCATCTCGAGATCGGCGAGCTCCAGCGCGAAGTGAAACTCAATATTGGCAATTGCATGCCCATCTATTGCGCCGATGCTCTTGAGGCGATATTCTACGACCATTGGTGGCAGTTCTTCAGGAAGCACATCTTCCATCTCGCCCGGCATCATAAGCGCCATAATATTGGGCATCTGCACCTCCCAACTGTCACCAACCTCGACTGGTCCCTCGGGGAAGTCCGGTGGCATTGCATTGAGGAGCTCGTTCAGGCCCTCTTCGGTTGCCCAGGGCATTTCAAGCTCAATGCCCTCCTGAGCTGGTAGCTGCGGCAGTCCGGAAATGGCCAGAACCTTGCCGCGAGGAGATATTGTTGCCTCAAGTTCCTGGAACATTGGCGCCACCATGGCCATAGACTGCGCGGGTATTTGCTGAGTTTCGCCGTCCACTTCCACTGTCCCCCGGGCCAGGTCCAGCGCCACGTGGAAGGACCTACTCATTGCCTCCATCTGCAACTGCAGTGGCCCCAGACTGTAACCTACCGTCCCATTGCCCTCCTCATCAACTGATTTTACGTACAGGGCAACGTCGGCATTAGCATTGAACTGCAGTCGCAGTCCACCGGCGAGAGCCTCGTCTGGAATAGGCATACCGGAGAACTCAACGCTCCCCACGCCGGTGGCCCACACATCATAAGTCATCTCCTGCCCGGGCACAAACTTGTAGCGCAGGGTCACGCCATCAGCATACCCTCCGGCTGCGGCCAGCAGCAAAACCAATAGTCCGCCGATGGTCACGTTTACCACTACGCGACTGGTATTCATTGTCATTCCCCTCTTCACTCCAGCGGAGATTGATACGTTACTATCTAAGTGTCAAAGTACAAATTCACCCCGGCCTACCCTTTTTCCTTCCTTGCCCCAGTGTAAACTTTATGTTCCGCAGGGGCAGGCGACACTATGATAACTGATTGGTATCTATGATGAGGGTAACGGGGCCGTCATTGACCAGTGCCACATACATATGCTCACCGAACCGGCCAGTCTGTACCTCCAGCCCTTCGGCCTTGAGTTTCTCAACAAACTTATTGAAGGCCGCTTCAGCCTGCTGGGGGGCGGCGGCGCTGGTGAAGCTGGGCCGGCGGCCTTTGAGCACATCCCCGTACAGGGTAAAATTGGGCACTGCCAGAACTTGCCCGCCAATCTGCTCCACCGATAGATTCATTTTTTCCTGCTGGTCAGCAAATATCCGCAGCCCCGCGATTTTTCGGGCCATCCAGGCAATTTGCTCGTCTCCGTCAGCATCAGCAAAACCGATTAGAACCGTCAGTCCCGGTCCAATAGCGGCCACCTGCTGGCCATTGATGGTGACGCTGGCTTCACTTACTCTCTGAACTACTGCCCGCATTGGCTGCCTCCCTTAGCGCAGGCGGCGCGGGACTATCTGCCAGTTAACTATGTCTACCGCTGCCTGTTCCTGCTGAGTGGCAGGGCCGGTCAAAGTAGTATCACCGGCTTCTTCGGGAATGAAGGCGGTACTATTGCTGATGGCCATGAACTCCTGGGGATTAAATACCCGGATAGCGTCATTGCCCAGAGGCCCCAGTCCATCATAGACATTTTCGTTGGGATTAACGATCTGGGGATCAAAGATTAGCTCGATGGTGGTGATGAAGTTGATGCTGAGGTTGGTCAGATTCTGGCCGAGCCGGGAGAGGTCAACCGTGGCCTGCAGGGTACTGCCACCCTGGGGGCGGACATACTCGTAGGGAGGGCCTAACAGTGTCGCCGTCGCCCCAATCTCCAGAGCAATGACAGCCTGGTCGCCCGCACTGAAATTGCCAGTAACAAAGCCTACCCCGGGAATGGGTGACTGGCCGGGATCTACGGTGGAGTTAGCGGGAAGGGTGGTGGTTGTGGTGGTAGTCTGACCAGTGCTGGCCGCCTCAAACTGTATTTCTACCTCCGCCGTATCGGGATTGCCGGGGGTTACCGCGGTGACGGTGAGCGTGTAGACGCCAGCGTCGCCTCCGGTAACATCGCCAGTGACCTGCTGAAAGCCTCCGGTGGCCTCGCGCAGCACAATATCCATGTCGGCCCGGTACAGCTCGTAGGAGCCCGCGTGATACTGGAGAAAGTGGGTAATCGAACCGGTGCCCCAGCCATTGCCCCAATACGGACCTGCCGCTACGGGCACGGGAAAGTCGGCCCCCCGGTCCTGGTCGGCATCAAAAGCCACGAAATAGTAGAAGCTGTCATTGATCGGTCCGTCCATCTGCCAGATAATTTGCAGCACAGCCGCGGGTACCACGCTGCCCCCGTCTTCTCCGCCCCGGGCACAGCCGGTCAGAGCAACAGCCGCAGAGACGATTATTAGCAGTAGGTCTCGCTTGGTCATAGATTCGCCTCCTCACGGGCCCGGATGCGGTGGAGTAACTCCTGGGGATTATCTATGAGAATCTCTCTTATGTACTGTTCGGGAATCCCGGCGGCCCGCACCATCTGCTCGGCGAACTGCTCGGTAAGTAGGTCAGATGGCTGGTGGGCGTCAGAGTTAAGCATCAGTGCGGCGTCAGCGCGCCGAGCCATTGTGGCCACCAGACCATTGCTCAGACAATGCCCCTGACGAACTGTCAATTCAATAAACACGCCGGTTTCGGCGGCCAATTGGGCCTCCTCTTCGGTGAGCAGGCCGGGATGGGCAAGAATATCTACCTGGGGGCAGCTTACTGCCGCCAGATTGGTGCCCGGCTCGGTGGGTTCAACCAGTGTCTCCCCGTGAACTGCCACGATTTCAGCGCCTAACTTCTTGGCCTCGGCGGCCAGTTGAGGTATGGACGAGGCCGGGGCATGGGTTATCTCCACTCCGGTAAGAGCGAGAAAATCCCAGCGCTCTCGGGCCAGCAGGCAGTCGGCCTGCACCTCTTCAATGATGCGGCGCATGCTCCCGCGGGCGCAGTGGTCGGCAATACCCAGGGCGGTATAGCCCTTAACCATAGCGCGCCGAATTAGCTCCATCGGCGCCAATACGCCATCACTAAGACAGGTATGAGTATGAAAATCGTATAGCATAGCTATCTTCCTTGTGTCAGCCAATCCAGGCAAGTGTGGAAAACATCCCGATAGCGGTCGTCAGTCAGCAACGGCCCGCCATCCAGTACCACTACTTGCCCTTGATCGTAGGTGGTGATAGCGGCCATAACGTGCTCGCCGACTACTGCCACCGGTTCAATGTCACTGCCGTAGATGCGTACTCCGCCGCGCATCTGGCCCAGCTCCTCTGCCTCGGTGATAGAACTATCCACCACCTCACCTATCCCACCGCGCCTATTGAGGCGCACCAGGACGCCAAACTGGCTCAGTACGCCGTTCAGATATACCAGGTTTATCTGCCGGGGCGAATGAGCATGAGCCAGCACCAGTAGCCGGCCGCCAGCAGCCACGTAATGACCCACAGCACCAATTTCCTGTTCGCTGAACTGCCGCCATGTTCCCAATACTACCAACTCTGGATTGCTCAGCAGGGCCGCTACCAATGGATCATCAGTCCCTTCCATCTGCAGCGCTTTGAGGGGCAATCCGGTATGGCTCAGGATATCCTGAGCCCAGCCGTTGATCTGGGGCCAGTTATCTTTGGGGGCCCGAGAGTCATAGAGGATAGCCTCGGTAAAGTCAGTGGACTCCAGCGGCAGCCCGGTTTCAGCGGGGGTGGGTAGTTGGGGGGGTGGTCGCGATGGTGGGGCAGGGGCCGCCGGCTCTAACTCCTCCAGCCGCGCAGCCCAGGATACGGCCCGCACCAGGAAACGCAGCCCATTTTCATCAGGTGGATGCTGCTGGAGACCTTCTTGGACCATTTCCGTGGGAATAACGATTATGCCGCCTTCACCCAATACCGTACCTGCGGAGACCACCCGGCTACTCTGGCGAGCCAGGGGCACGAGTCGCGCCCCGCTTATGTTCATACGCAGCGATCCGCTAACTGGTGGCTGTAGCCCCGCGGTAAGCGGACTATCAGTCCAGCGTACTGGCCCCTGGGCCTGGGGGTCGGCGGCAATCTCCATAGCCCGCGGCTTGAGAAACTCGTTGGCCTGCTCCAGATGCCGCCGGGAACGGCCCACTAACAGCACCAGTCCGCCGCCCTCCCGCACCAGCTCTTCCAGCATCTGGGCCTGACCTTCTTCGGTAGCATGATCGTCGTCAGTTACTACAGCGCTGGGCCTGGTTTCCAGTGCGGCTGCATCCTCCGCACTCAGCACCTCCACTCCCCGGCTCTCCAGCTCTTCGGTCAAGTTATCAGCTACCTCCGCCAGCCGACCATAGCTGGGCAGATCCACTACCACAATTTCAGCGGCTGTTGCCCGGATGGTCACGGCCAGAACAGCGATTATAACTACTCCTACTTGCCAACCGACCCGGCCTCGTCTATTCTGGACCATTAGACCACCTCCTGGCTGATGGTTGTGCTTCCTGCTGGGCTTATACCGTATCTTTCCCCCCATAGCCAGTAATTCCTCCCAGCATCGCAGAGAAGATGGCCGTAGGGGGAACTTGTCGGTATGAGGTGGGTGCTTGGCTACAAAAGTAGATTAAGTAGGCCACCAACGCTGAGGGCCACCACGGCCATAAGCACTGCTGCTTTGGCCATACCTTTAGCGCCAAATTCACGCAGCAGCACCGCGAAGGTAGCGGCACAGGGGAAATAGGAGGTTAACACCACACAGGCGATGATTAGCTGCTTGAGGCTTAAGCCCAAGGGGGCGAGCATACCCACGGCTACATCCTTGCGCAGAAAGCCGATCAGCAACGCAGCTACTGCTTCGGCGGGCAAGCCTAATATGCCCGTAATTATGGGCGCCAGGATATGGCCTAAGAACTGAATAATCCCCAGTACGTACATAACATTAACGATCAACACGCCCAGGAGCACATAGGGGACAGCATCAGCAACAAACTGGCGGGTGCGCAGCCACACCTTCTGGCTGGTAGCATGCACAGAAGGGATACGGTAAGGGGGAATCTCAATAAATATTTCCGGGGCCTCGCCGGGCAGAACTGTCTTAAATATCAGGGCCAACACTACCCACAGTATCGCCAGGGTGCCGAATACAGGAATGAGGCCCGCCGCTCCGAACTTGCCTAATAGGCCCACTACCATGGCTATTTGGGCCATGCAGGGAACGCAGATGGCCATTAGAGTGGCGGCGATAAAACGCTGGCGGCGCGTCTCCAAGACGCGGGTGGCCAGCGCCCCGGGTATATTACAGCCTAACCCCAACATCATAGGGATAATAGTTAGACCGTGCAGGCCCAGACGGTGCATTATGGTGTCCACCAGCACCCCCAGGCGAGGTAAATAGCCAATATCCTCCAGCAGGCTGAGCACCAGATAGAAGGCAAACACATAGGGCAGTACCATAGCCAGCGGCACATACAATCCGGTAGTCAGCAAGCCCAGCGACTCCACGAAATCTATCTCTCCCGCTACTAACTTGCCCACCAACAGCTCATGCCAGAAGCTACCGGGGCCTAACAATGCCGATAGATGAAGCACCACCGGGGCCCAAAGTTTTTCAAACAGAGGATCAAACAGGTAGCCGATAAGCCCCTCCCCGATGAACCGTATGACGGTGAAAGCAACCAGGCCCACTACCACCGCCAGGGGGATACCGGACCACGGTTTCAAGGACAGGTCAGCCAAGTTCTCTAAGAACGTATGGTGACGGTGGGTGACGCGCTGCACCTGATCCACTATGTGGCCTACCGTACTCCACCGGTCGCATCCCAAAAAGCGAGAGGTGCCGGTACTTGTCTCATCCAGGCGCGAGACCAGCGTGTTGATGCCGCGTCCGCTGATGGCTACCGTAGGTACCACGGGAACCCCAAGGACCTGTTCGAGCGCTTCTACATCAATTTCGATCCCTTTGTGGCCAGCCTCATCCCACATATTCAGGGCCACGATCACCGGTTTGCCCGTCTCCAGAAGCTGGAGGGTGAGATTCAGATTGCGTTCCAGGTTAGTGGCATCCACCACATTCACTATGATATCGCCCTGGGGCAGCATCTCAGCGGCTACTTGCTCGGCTCGGGTAGTGGGGTCAAGGGTGTAGGTACCGGGCACATCAATGACCTCGGCGCGTTCGCCGTCCAGCTTCATTCGTCCTTTGGTGAACTCCACCGTGGTTCCGGGGTAATTAGAAACAATAACATCGACTCCGGTTAGCCTGGAGAAGACCACGCTCTTACCGACGTTGGGATTGCCCATCAACAAGATGCGTCTCAACCCGCCACCTCCACCATAATGCGCCGCGCCAGACCATAGCCGACCGCCACCTGCATGCTGCCAACCTGCAAGCTTACGGGGCCGCGGAAAGGCTGTGCACTCAGTTTAGTTACTGACACACCGGGCCGGAGGCCCATCGCCTGCATCCGCCGCACCATCCCGTGTCCGCCCGACAGCTCCACGACTATTCCGGTTTGCCCAGGGCGCATCTCGGCGGCTGATATTATCAAGATACTTTCCTTCTTGGGGAAGCTATGGCCATATTAGCGAGATAAATTCAGTCAGCTGCCTCATTCTAATTGCTGTTGGCAGTCTTCGCACAGCCCGGTAATCTCGACGGTATGAGTGTGGTGGGAAAAACTGTGCTCCCGGCAAACGTCTGCCAGGGCCCCTTCCAAGGCCGGACAGGTGAATTCCATTATCTTCCCGCAGCGCTCACAGATGAGATGCTCGTGATGCTGCTCAACTTCCATCAGCTCATAATGCCGGTGGCCCTCAGTATGTATTACCTCCCGCAACGTTCCTATCTGCACCAATGCAGGGAGTAGCCGGTACAGAGTTGCCCGGGAGACGTCAATCTGTTGATCGCGCAGTGCCGCCAGCAAATCGTCGGCACTGAAGTGCCCGGGCGCTCGCAGGATCTGCTGCACCAGGCAGCGGCGCTGTGAGGTGATCCGCAGCCCCTCCCTCTGCAACCGGGTTATGATTTGCTCTTGCTGGTGTCTCATGTTGGCTAACTGATACTGAGTCTCAGTCTCAAATAACAGTATACTCAGTATGTCCATTTTTGTCAATAGCCCAATCGAAGATTTCGGTTTTCTTGGGCAGCAAGCAGCCTGACTTTCGATCCGGGCACAGCGGCGAGCTCATGGGCTACAGTTTCGTGTCCGCGCTGTGTTGCGCATGAAGGTTCACGCCTAGGCAACGGCGAATTACTGCAGTGACGGCGTCAACACCAAAGCCGGAGCAGCATTTCGCAGGAGAAGAATATGTCGGTGGCAGCTGTACTGGAGTGGCTCAAAATAGATTTGGCAGCTATCCTCAACTGGGTTGAGAGACATCTGGGCTGGAAGTTCTTCTTAGGTGCGGTGCTCACTATACTGGTCGCCGTAATCATGTACCTCAAGCAGCGCCGGCGAGGAGAAGCCCAAGCTAAGGAGCTGGTTGATACTCTCCACAAGGTGGGTGCGTCAATCAGTGCAGAATTGACGTCAATGCGAGCCGAGCTCGCGGATGGTCTGGCTCAGCGCCCTGAGGAAATGACACCGACCCTTCCCGAACGGTCGGCTTTGCCCCCGGCGGTCGCCGAAGTGGCGGATAGCGCACTGACCAGTCTCATCCAGAGCGCTCAGATGATTGCAGGCGGGGAGCTCCAAGCCGCCGACCACAGCACCAACGAAGTGATCCGCGAGCTTGAAGAGGCGTTCGAGGCCTCGGTCGTCGAGGTCGGAGATGAGCCACGCGACGACGTCCGGGATGTCATCACCGAGTCATTACGGGGTGCTTATCTACAACGGGGGACAATTGCCTTCCAGCGGCAAGAGTACCAGACTGCGGTGGACCTGTATGAAAGGGCCTACACCTATGCCCAAACCCGCCGAAATGTACCAAGCATGGCCCAGGCGCTTTACCAAATCGGGGTGGCCTACGGCTTTGGTGAGGACTACCAGCAGGCAGAAAAGTATTTCCGGCGGGCTGCTGGCGTCCAGGCCACCCCCCAGGCCTACTACAACCTAGGGGTGACCCTCGGGCGCTTGGGGCGCAGCGAGGAGGAGATTGGGGTCTACGAGGAGGTGGTAGAGCGCTTCGGGGAGGCGCCGGAACTGGCTCTGCGCGAGCCGGTGGCCAAGGCGCTGGTCAACAAGGGTGTAAGGCTGGGCGAGTTGGAGCGCAGCGAGGAGGCGATTGGGGTCTACGAGGAGGTGGTAGAGCGCTTCGGGGAGGCGCCGGAACTGGCTCTGCGCGAGCCGGTGGCCAAGGCGCTGGTCAACAAGGGTATGACCCTGGGCGAGTTGGAGCGCAGCGAGGAGGAGATTGGGGTCTACGAGGAGGTGGTGGAGCGCTTCGGGGAGGCGCCGGAACTGGCTCTGCGCGAGCCGGTGGCCAAGGCGCTGTTCAACAAGGGTATGACCCTGGGCGAGTTGGAGCGCAGCGAGGAGGCGATTGGGGTCTACGAGGAGGTGGTAGAGCGCTTCGGGGAGGCGCCGGAACTGGCTCTGCGCGAGCAGGTGGCCAAGGCGCTGGTCAACAAGGGTGTAAGGCTGGGGCAGTTGGAGCGCAGCGAGGAGGAGATTGGGGTCTACGAGGAGGTGGTGGAGCGCTTCGGGGAGGCGCCGGAACTGGCTCTGCGCGAGCAGGTGGCCAAGGCCCACTGGAACCTGGCGGTCACCTTCTATAGTGAAGAACGCTTTGAGGAAGCCAAGGCTGAGGCGGAGGCGGCGCTGCGGTTGGAGCCTAATAACGACCAGGCCAAGCGGATGATTGAACTGCTAACGGAGAAGGGGTATTGAGGGGACGATAGAAATCGGGGCAGGGATGCCCCTCCTACAGATTTTACGATAGTCTTAAGGAGAACTCTGATGAAAGAACTGCAACAACGTGCCAGCACCTTAATCGAGGCCTTACCCTATATCCAGCAGTGGGCAGGCAAGACAGTGGTAGTCAAGTATGGTGGGGCGGCGATGACCGAGCCGGCACTGCAGCGTAGTGTCGCCCAGGACCTGGTATTGCTCAGATATGTGGGTATCAACGTGGTAGTCGTCCATGGGGGCGGCTCCCAAATCACCCAGATGATGGACAAGCTGGGCATGGAGACGCAGTTTATAGAGGGACTGCGGGTTACTGATGGCCCGACTATGGAAATTGCCCAGATGGTGCTGGTGGGGAGTGTGAATCAGCGGGTAGTTTCGCTGATTCACGCGGCTGGCGGCCAGGCCGTCGGCATCTCGGGTAAGGACGCCAACATGATTGTTGCCCGCAAAAAGACAGCCGAGGTGGACCTGGGCTTTGTCGGCGACGTGGTCAGCATTAATCCCCAGGTTATTACCACCCTGGCCGAAAGCGGCTACATCGTAGTAGCTTCATCCATTGGGACTGATGCGGAGGGGCAGAGCTACAATATCAACGCGGATACGGTGGCCGGTCACCTGGCCGCCGCCCTGCAGGCCGTCAAGTTGGTCGTGTTGACCGATGTGCCCGGTCTGCTGGAAGACCCCGATGACCCCGACAGCCTCATCAGCGAACTGACCGCCAGCGCGGCGGAGAAGCGGCTGGCCGCCGGCCAGGTGGCGGCAGGCATGATCCCCAAACTCCAAAGCTGCGTTACCGCCATCACCGGTGGGGTGCAGCGGGCCCACCTGATTGACGGCCGCCTTTCTCATTCACTGCTTATGGAGCTGTTCACTGATGCGGGCATTGGCACCATGATATATGGTGGTTAGTTTTGTCTTGGACGGTCAATTCAGGAGGCAATGGATGGGTAGGCCTGCCAGTACTCGCCTCGGGCAGGGTTGACAAGTGGGGGCGGAAGAGTTATTCTCAATAGCCGGCTTAAGGACAGACGGGAATAAACTAATGCTCAATAACTGGCTGTGGGTTGGAGCGATATTGCAAAAAAACTGCCAATCTATGGAGTGATATGAATGCCGATCATTGACTCTAAAACCGGACAAATCAGAGAAGACTGTACGGTGGAGGAACTAATAGATAAAACGCGCGAGATGCGCGCCTGGAATATGATCTCGCTGACGGCGGCCGGCTCAGGACACACCGGGGGCACTATGTCCATTATGGACATTACCGCCGCTCTGTACTTGAAGTATATCCGGCATGACCCGCGAAACCCGCAGTGGGAAGACCGCGACCGGGTGTTTTGGTCAGCCGGGCACAAGGCCCCGGCCCTATACGTGGCTTTGGGCATGGCCGGCTATTTTGATAACCGCCGGGTTAGCTTTCATGATGAGGTGCTGCCTGGCTTTGAATACGTGTCGGGAATCGAGCAGACGGTTCTGCTGAGAAAACTGGGCTCGGGTTTTGAAGGTCACCCGAATGCTTTGAAACTGCCGGGACTGGAGTTCTCATCGGGATCGTTGGGTCAGGGGTTGGGAGTAGCCATCGGCTGCGCGTTAAATGCCAAGTTAGAGGACAAGGATTATCGGGTTTATTGTCTTATGGGCGATGGTGAGCAGGATGAAGGCTCAATCTGGGAAGGGGCAATGTGTGCCGCTCACTACCAACTGGATAACCTGGTCGGCATTATTGATCTCAATAGATTACAGATTGATGGCCCCACCGAGGAAGTAATGAAAGTAAGCCCGTTGGGGGCCAAGTATGAGGCTTTTGGCTGGTATGTGATTGAGATAGATGGGCACGATATGCAGCAGATTTTGGATGCCCTGGAGCAGGCCGATGAGGTTACGGGCCAACCAGTGCTGATTATAGCTCACACCATCAAGGGTAAAGGCGTCAGCTATGCCGAGGATGTAGTCGGCTATCATGGGGCGGTTCCCAAGGTCCGCTCCGGGCCTGAATCACTGGATACGGCTCTGGAGAGTATTGGTGCGACCGACCTCTTCCCGTCGCAGCGGGTGGATGCTCTGCTGCAGATAGCTGAAGATTATCAAGAAGAAGTGGACGCTAAGATAGAAGCGGCCATGCCTAAGTTCAGCCGCGACTACTGGTGGAACCACGCTGAGAATATGGTAGTGGAGATGGATGCCACCCGCAACGGCTTTGGCCGGGCCATCGCCAAGCTGGGTGCCGACGAGCGGGTAGTAGCCTATGGGGCTGACCTCACCGGCTGTATCCGCATGGACCGCTTCTACAAACCCGATGGCAAGACCGAAGACCCCGAGCGACTTAAGCGCTTCTTCAGCATTGGCATCGCCGAGGCCAATATGGCCTTAGTAGCGGCGGGGTTTGCCAAGGAAGGCAAGATTTCCTTTATCGGCTCCTTTGGGGTTTTTGCCACGGGCCGCAACTGGGACCAACTGCGCACGACCGTCGGCTACAATGACTTTAGTGTCAAGATCGCTGACGCTCATGGCGGGATTTCGGTGGGGCCAGATGGCGCTACCCACCAGGCCTTGGAGGAGATAAGTGTCATCACCTGCCTACCCAACTTCCATATGATCGTTCCCTGTGACGCCGGGGAAACGGCCAGGGCTACGGCGGCGATCGCGGCCATTGACGGCCCGGCAGTAGTTCGCTATGCCGCCGGGGCCACCCCCGTAGTAACCAATGAGCAGACGCCCTTTGAGTTTGGCATAGCCAATGTGATAAGGTATCGTGGCAAGCAGGACCAGTTCATAGATGCCTTTGAGACGGTATTAGCTGCGGACTATGATAGTGAAGATGAAGACCTGGCCATAATTGCTTGTGGGCCGATGGTCCCCGAAGCGATGCGGGCGGCCTATATCCTCAAAGAAGATTATGAGATTGAGACCAGAATCCTCAATGTTCATACCGTAAAACCCCTGGACGAAGAGGCCATAGTGACCACGGCCCAGGAGATTCCAGTGATAATCACGGCTGAGGAGCATCAGGTGGGCGGGTTTGGTAATCTGGTGGCTGGTGCCATCACCCGTGGTGATGTGGACCAGGCCGTCCGGCTGGATATGGTAGGGGTACAGGACAGATATGGCGAATCTGGTGCGCCCTGGGAATTGATGAAAGCCTTTGGCCTGACCGGCGAACATATTGCCCAAAAAGCTCTGGATTTGCTGGGTATATAGGCCACCTTGTAGAAAGGGCATCCTTCCCGACTGAGCCCTCCCGCCGGGGGAGCGGCGTCCTCGCCGCGACCAGTCGGGCCGGGGACGGCCCTCCTACAGTATAATGCGAGGAGCTTTGCCTACGGGCAGCTTAATCGAACTGACGAGAGCAGTGAGTTTATGGCTGTGAAGGAACCATTTGAGCAGGTGGAACATACCGCTGATTATGCTATCCTCGCCCGGGGTCAGGATCTGCGGGAACTGATCCAAAACGCCGGGCGCGGTATGATTTCGCTGCTGGTAGAGGCGGAAAGCCTCCAGCCGCAGCAGCAAGTAGCGTTCACCTCCACAGCCGACAGCCCTGAGCGTCTCCTGATAGAATGCCTCCGCGAGCTGTTGTATCTCAGCGAAGAAGGCCAGATTCCGATAAGGTTTGCTGTACAGGATTTGGACCAGGCAACTCTGACAGCGCACACTCAGGCTGGTGTAGTAGATATAGCTGATGCTAAGGACTACCTCTTAGGGGCAGTCAAAGCGGTAACTTATCACGACCTGGAGATAAAGTCAGTCCCCGAAGGCCTGCAAGTGCAGATTGTGTTTGATACCTGAGGGGCAGGCGGCGGCGACCGGTCAGCGATCGCCCAGTGGCAGGCCTTCTAATACCTGGAGGGAATGAATCCCCCCACCTTGGTCAGTGATCACCTCGACCAGATCCACACGCACCGGCAGATGGCTCAGATGGTATTGCTTGCGGAGCTGCTCGGTGAGTTGGCGCAGCTTGCGTTGCTTGGCACGGGTGAGGCCGGCCTGGGGGCTGACCGGGGAATCTTCACTGCGGCTGCGCACTTCTACCACTACCAGCCAGCCATTATGCTCGGCAACGATGTCTATCTCCCCTAGCTTGGTACGCAGGTTGCGCTTTATAATGCGATAGCCGTGCTGGCGCAGATAGCGCGCGGCGGCTCGTTCGGCCTGAGCGCCGCGGGTCTGCCGCGAGTCACGGGGCCGCCGACGCAACCAGCCAGTAACCTGCTGCCATAACCGGACGAATAAGCTTTCGGCATTAGATAGTGGCATTGGAGTTGGGCGGGTATGGGGCGACTATGAAAGGGCAGAAATGATTCCCCGTCATCTATTCGCGAGACCGTCTCCGGTCAGCCCATCCCTCTATGTTCTTCTGGTCAGCGCGGCCTACGGCTAAGGAGCCGGCGGGCACATCCTTGGTAATCACCGAACCGGCCCCAACGTAAGCACCTTTGCCAATGGTAACAGGCGCGACAATGGCAGCATCGCTGCCGATAAAAGCGCCATCTTCAATAATGGTCAGGTGCTTACTGCGACCATCATAGTTACAGGTTATCACGCCGGCCCCGATATTGACATTGCTGCCTAACCGCGCGTCACCCAGGTAGCTGAAATGCTTGTCAGTTGTCTGTGGGCCCAGGTGGCTGCGAACTACCTCGGCAAAGCTGCCGATGTAGCTATCTCGCTGGATGGTAGTCTCATCGCGAATATGGGCGAAGGGACCGATCTGTACCCCCTGGCCTACCTGACTGTCAGCCACCACACTGCAGTGGTTTATGTGTACCCCATCGGCAATCTGACAGTCACTAATGAGGGTGTGGCCGCCGATAACGCAATCGTCGCCGATTTGGGTATTGCCCCGGATGAAGGCGCCCGGCCAGACGACGGTATCCCGACCAATCTGCACCTGATCATCTATGAAAGTGGAAGGCGGGTCAATGAGGGTGACCCCGGCCTCCATCAGCCGTTGGCGCACCCGCTGGCGAGCGACCCGTTCAGCGGCTGCCTGCTGAGCGCGAGTGTTAATACCCATCACTTCATCAGGGTCATCGGCGATTACTGCCGCTACCGGCAGTCCCTGGCCCAGCAACTGGGGAATTACATCAGTCAGGTAATACTCACCCTGGGTGTTATCGGAAGAAACTTGGTGAAGGGCCGCAAACAAGGGCTGGGCCTGAAAACAATAGATGCTGGTGTTGATTTCGTTAATCTGGCGTATTTGCTCGTCGGCGTCCCGGTGTTCCACTATACTCTGCACGCAGCCCTCCTCATCGCGCACGATGCGCCCGTAGCCAGTCGGGTCATCGCAGCGAGTAGTCAGAATCGTGGCAGCGGCGCCGGTGCGCTGGTGCTCACGAACCAGGCGTTGGAGAGTCTGGGGGCGGACCAGTGGGATATCTCCACATGTTACGAGTATATCGCCTGAAAAATCTTGCAGGAGCGGCTGCGCGCATATTACGGCGTGGCCGGTGCCCACCAGCTCAGACTGATAGGCAATTTCCACCTGATAGTCTTGCAGCAGCGCGGTCATCTGCCCGCGGCCAGCGCCGATGACCACTACTATCGGGTCAGCTTCAGTCGGCTGTACGGCAGCCAGCACATGAGAAATCAAGGGCCGGCCACATAGTAGCTGGAGAGCTTTGGGAATCTTTGATTTCAGCCGGGTGCCTTCCCCGGCGGCCAGGATGATACAGGCTGTTGATGGCACTGCGGACACCTCACCATTAACAGAACGTTATAGCACGATGAACCTTATTGGACGGAGCCGGAACCACTGTGAGAACTAACTCACAACAAATGGATCAAATTGGTCTCTTTTCTTCTGGTTGCACTTCACGTGAGCTAGCTGAGCATTACTTTCTTCAGTTCTTCCACCTTTGGCCCAGGGAATTATATGGTCTAGAGTCGCATCTCCGTACTTCTGGATTGGCCGCTGGCATAATTGGCATACGCGATCGTGGTGGCTCCAGAATTTGTCCTTGAGTTTCTTCGAGAAAGATCTTTTCGTGTCTAATTCTACTGCATGTTTCAGAATGACATTTGTGAGAATATTTACTCTCTTCACTCTTGCAGCTTTCTGTCTAATGGCTCCTAGAACACTCTCCCTATATTCGTCCGGCTGATTTTCGATAAAGTATAGTAGACCTGCTTTCAATTGGTCTGGGTGTGCAAGAATGTAATACCGGGAAACAAGCAGACCTACCGACAAGAATAGTGATAGAAAGTGGGTCCTCTTACGGTACGCACAGGACGCCAAATCGACTGACGAGAGTACTTCTCGAAGATTATTGAAAGCTTTCCTGAATATTGATTTCATTGCTGCAGCTTTCGTTTGCGAAATACCCTTATAATTCATCAAGAAAGATGCTAACTCTCTTTTGTAGCCGCTCTCAACTGAATTCTTTGTGAAGGAATTGCATAGGTCAAGAATATCGTCTATCGGAACCATTCTTGCAACATTGTCCTTCGTGTAAATAGCATCCTCGTAATAGGCTTTGTGCTCTTGATAGATCTCTTTGATCATGTTCAATATAGGGGTGAGCTGGTATTCACTGTTCCAGACTTCCATGTTAGTTAGTTTAATGCCGGTCGTATTTAGCCTTTGAAACAGAAAGCTGACATCAGCTTCCGTATAGTCCCTCATATAGTGGCCATTGAGTTTGTAAGTGGTGATCTTCTTCTGTGTTACATGATCTAAATCTTTAAAGAGGCGTTCCGCTCCTTCTATTTCAATGGCGAACTCATTGCTGAGGAACTTGTGTATTGCCTTAAGTCGTTGCTGCCCATCAACGGCATAATGGATGCTTGCCCCTTTTTCTGCATCATATTCCTCTGTTAAGTAAAACTTGGGTATCGGTAAGCCCTTGAGTATAGAGTCAATCAGCAGTTCTTCATCCTTCGCCTTCCAAATGTAATTCCTCTGCCAGTCGGGATCTGGTACTAACTCCCCTCTGTCCATTTTTCCCTTCACCTCACTGACATCCAGTGACCAATCGCCGTAAGACAGCATTTCAATGTCCTCCTATCTTAATCATTAGCATGTTTAACTATAGCCACGAGTTTAGCGAAGCTATCTCTACGATCAAGTGTAAAAGATAACTTCCCGCTATAATGGCCCGCCACCTTCCCCAGAACCTAAAGACCCCAATATAAAGGGGGGGCAGGTGGGAGGGACACGCGGGAACCGGAAAAGTGAATAGACCTTAGAAGCCGAGGCGCAAGTCGGGCGTATCGGCGTACATCTGGGCCAGCGGCAATAGCTGCTCGGGGTACATATCGGCGACCAAAACGCGCCAGCCGTCAGGCTGACGCCAGCCCACAATGGATAACTCCAGGCTGGAGGCGATGTAAAATGAGCGTCCACCGTGGTCAATGCTAATCATCGTGTCGGGCGCAAATGACTGAGCCGGCAGGGAGAAATGAGAGATGACCGCCAGTCCGCGGCGGTATACCTGCTGCTGGCCAAAGCTGCCGCCCACCTTTATCAGTCCGGAACGCAGCAATTGACCCGCACTTTGTCCGGAGCCCGTCTTAATGAGTTCATATCTTCCCCAGTTGGGGTGGGGTGGTTGTAGCTGAGCAATCGCGGTGCGGTGGAAGTCCAGTAGTAAACCTGTGGGGGTAGGCCCGGGGGCCAGGGAGTGGCGGGAGTAGATGGCCAGCCCAATCAGCAGTATCCCCACCGTCACCAGAGCAGGCAGGCGCCAGGCAGGAGCTGGTCGGGGACTCAAACGGGGCAAGGACTGGGCCACGTGGTCAACGGTGTTTAAAGCGGTGCGAACGCGGTGCCATAACCCGGCAGGCAGCGAAGAAGCCACCTTTTCGGGAGCGGCGACGTAACTCTTCATGGCGTACAGATGACCTACCCGGCGACTGCAGAGGGGACAATCGGCGATATGACAGGCCAGCCGACGTCGTTGTCGCCCGGACAACTCGCCATCAACAAAGGCTGACAGAGTCTCCTCAGAAACCTCGCAGTTGGTCACGGCGCCACCTCAAATGTACCCATGCTGGCGGGCATATTCACGCAGTCGCTCACGTAGAATCTGGCGGCCACGGGATATACGGCTGCGTACTGTCCCCAACGGTATCTGCAGAACATTGGCAATTTCCCGATAGCTAAGCTCAAACATATCGCAAAGCATTACTGTCACCCGGAACTCGTCAGGCAATGATTGCAAAGCCGGGCCGACTGGCTCGTCCAAGTATCCATAAACCACTGCACTTTCTGGGTCCAGTTCATCGGATTGTTGCCACTGAAAATCTCGCTGGCCACCCTGGGTAATATCTTCCCAGCCTACAGTAGGCGGGGAGCGGCGGCTCTGGCGGTAACGGTTGATGTGGGTAGTAGTAAGAATCTTAAACATCCAGGCTCGAAAGTTAGTTCCGAGCTGGAACTGATCAAAAGCAGTATATGCTTTGACAAAGGCATCCTGGGTCAAGTCTTCAGCCTCGGCATAGTTGCCCGTCAGGCGCAGAGCAGCATTAAATATGACTTGCTGCTGCTCTTTGGCCAGCCGTTCAAACTGCTGGCGAGTGTGCTTATCTGACGGTCGGCGTCCCAGTATACCCATTTAGTGCTCCGGCCCGTCCGAACCGGGTATACCTATTAGTTACAACGGTTATTCACAGGGTGCAGTTCCCGGTTCGGTTAGTTGATTCTCCCGGAGAGAAACTTAGATGATACGGGCTGACTTAATTGTTTGTGCTCGGCTCAGGCATGCGGATAAAGATTGTTGGGACAGCAGGGGCGCCAAGTGTCTGATTGCTGGTATCAGCGACCATGGGCGCACCGTTTGATGAATTCTCGCAGCGGCTCTCGCGTCCGTCGGAATAAACGCTCTATCCAACTGCGCTTGGTCAGAGCTTGCTGCTGTTCGGCGGTAAATTGGTCAGGAGCAATATGTTTGGTTAATTTGTATACTCCGCGCCAGTCATTGTCACACAGAAGCGGAAACAGCAAGGCAGCCAAGGGGTTGGAGCCGGTTATGATACTGGCGGCGAAGTCAACCAGCACCGGCTGGCCATGCTGGTCAACCAGTATATTGGTCAGCTTTTCCAGGTCACCGTGGGCCACTCCCCGGCGGTGTAAGTCGGTGACTAAGGCGGTAAGCACCTCCAGGAAATCATCACTGAGTTGCTCCGGGGCCGTGTCCAACACGGGCTGGGCTGCAACTCGCTCCAATACCAGGATGCAGGGGCCCAGGGTGCCGTAACAGCGCGGCACTCCCTCTACATCTTCCAGTCGCTGATATGCAGCCTTCTCTCTGGCTACCAAAAATGACCCCAACAGCCGCTTAAACCACGAGCCCTGTGTCGCGTAATCCTTGATTACCAACTCACAGCCGTTCAGTTGCACTACCCGGATCGCCGGGCGGGCTGCCTGGCCCGGACGGGCAACGGCAATGGTCAATTCGTCCAAACGCTTGGGGCCCAATTGATTTAGTTCAGCCAGTGTGTTCAACTTGCTCCCTCAGGGTCGGTAGGCAACTGGTCAGCAGAACAGGCGACTTGCGGGGGCCGCCACGCCGGATGGGAGCGGATTGCCCCGTGCGGACATTTCTGGCACTCCAAGCAGGAGATGCACTGGGCACTGTTTACCTGTTGGCGGGGATCCAGATCTATCGGGCAATGCTGGATGCACCAGCCACAGTCGGTACAGGCCTGGGAATCGTAGGTTATTTGCCAGGCGCTGATGCGGTTGAACAGGGAAAAGAACGCACCCAGCGGGCAAACTATCGCACAGAAAGGCCGAAGCGTGAATATCATGGCGACCACAGTTGCCAATAGAATAGCCTGTTTAGTATACCACATTGTGCCAATCCCTGCCCGCAACTCCGGATGGAGGAGTGGTTGAAAGATACCGCCCTGCAGGGCACCTTGGGGACACAGTTTGGTAAACCAGGGCTGGCCCGTGTAGTAAGAAATAACGAATACGCCAACCACTAATACCGCATACCGAATATAGCAACTCCAGCGAGGCAGTTTGTACTTTCTGCGTCGTATTTTGGCTAACAGGTCTTGTAGCCAGCCGAACGGACACAGCCATCCACACATCATGCGACCGAACAGAGCAGCGAAGAATATCAAAGTGCCCAGAACATATAAAGGTAAGGCGGCCCATAGCGATTTGTCGCTGGTCAGGACGCCGCGTAAGCCGATACTGGAATACTGCAAAGCACCGATAGGGCAGGCAAAATTGGCTGCCGGACAGGCCCAGCAGTTGAGCCCCGGGTAGCAGAAGCCCTTAAGTGATTGCAGAAAGTAAGAATTGGCAAACAGCGTCGAGAGAAACTGAACAGTACCGCGATAATAAAGCCAACGTGGCGCCGCTGGCTGCTTCATATTTTTGCCTCTAAGTTAAGTCCGGTCATCAGATTGCGGCTGTCTTGACTGCCGGCCAAAATCCCCTGTGCCCACTGTCGTCTTAGTACAAGCCGATACAACCAGTACACAGTATCTGCGCCCAGTGCTTCACCGTATCCCACTGGTGGGCGCTGACGCCTCCGACCAGCATCCCGGCGGCCAACAGGACCATTATCAACCACCACCAGCGGAATTTCATAGTCACTTGGTTACCTCACTGATTTATCAGTTGTGACCTACAACAAACTTTGCAAGTACTCGATGTCACAGCGCAGAGCATCACTTTTGTCACGGCCCTCCAGGGGGGCGAACTCAACGGCGATGTAACCGTCATAGCCAGCCTTTACCAGTTGGCGGACCAGGGAGGCATAGTCTATTACACCCTGCTCCAAGGAGGCCCGGATAAGGCCGTCGCCATCGCTGGTCAGCAGTCGTTGATAGTTCTGAGCGTGAACGTGGACGACATAGGGTAAGACCGCCGCCAGGCGCTGCTCAGGAGTTTCAGTATTAATATAAGCGCTAATCTGGAAGTTGAGACGAAAGTTAGGCCGGTTCACTTCTTCCACCAGCCGGCGGGCAGCCGCGCCGGTGTCGGTCAGAGTAACATCGTGCATCTCAGCAGCGAGGATGATACTCAGCTTGGCTGCCTGCTCGCAGGCCTGGCGGATTTGGCAAATGGCGGTTGTCCAGATGGCTTCAGTAGCTTCGGCTGAGCCGACATCGGAGGCCCAGACCCTAACAATAGGAGCGCGTAGACACCGGGCTGTGTGGAGAGTGGGACCTAACTCGACGGTATCATCAGCGTGAGGGTAGGCGCTGGCAAAGCGCAAATAGGAACCAAATACCGGTATGTTTAGGCCCCGCCTGGCCACCATTCTCCGTGCCGTGCGCACGCGGTTCTCGTCAAACTTCTCAGAAATATGGGGTTCACGTCCCCAGATTTCCACTCCGGCAACTCCCAGCTCATCGGCGACACTGAGGACATAGTCCAACAGCTTCTCGCGGAAAGCTATTGTACATAAGGCTAATTTGATATTACCAGTACGCTTCGCACTCACGAACCCCACTCACTCCCTGGGCTAAGGTATCGCGGCTCGATGGGACAAATCACAGCAATTCTATTGTCTGGCCGCTCTGGGCAGAGTCATGGATTGCCTGGACTATCCTGGTATTCTTTACACCGTCTTCCAGACTGACCATAGGCGGGGTGCCGGCAGCCATAGAATCAGCAAAGTGCCAGATAGCGTTAGGCCCCAGGCCGCGGGGCAAGCCCTGGATGTCCAAGTATACACATGTGTCCGGCCAACTGGCCTCGGTCTTTGTGTATATCTGGGACATGCCGTGGTGGGAACAGTCAGCATATGCAGTACCCTCGGAGCCGACCAGTTCCATTCGGAAATCAATCAGGGATGGTAGGGCATCGCCCAGAATCCAGCAGTTTTCCACATGAGCTACGCCGCCCTGGCTCAGCTCCAGTATGCTGTGGAAGAAATCAGGGGTATCCAACCCCCGCTGCTGAAGTACCCCACTCCGCGAGACTGAGTACACTCTGGCCACATCATCGGCAAACAACCAGGTGACCAGATCCACGGCATGGGAGGCCAGCCACCAGGCCACAGTGGTCTTGGCGGTCCAACTCAGCATCTGGGTGGGTACCCAAATCTTGTTGTTTAGGCGAATTGACATCATCTGCGGTGTGCCTAACTCGCCACTGTCAATGGCATCTTTGGCGCGGACCATGGCAATGTTCCAGCGGTTGTGAAAGTCCACCATGCAAGTGACGCTGGCCGCCCGGACCGCCTGGGCGATATCCTCAGCGTCCTGAAGCGAAGTCGCCATGGGCTTCTCCAGCAGCATGTGCTTGCCCGCCTGAGCGGCAGCCACCGCGATGTCACGGTGCAGGTGATCGGGCGTGGCTATGGAAACGGCCTCAATATCGTCGCGGTCCAACAATTCTTCATAGTCGGTCGTCCACGACTGGATATCGTAATCTTGAGCCTGCTGGGCAGCAACTTCCCCATTGACGTCGCAAACACAGGTCACCTCGGTTGCCGGATGAGCCTGATACGTCTTCAGATGCCACTGGCCCTGCAGGCCACAGCCAATCACACCTAACTTCACTTGATGCTGTTGCATTGGCTCAGTCTCCTATACATTGATTGTATCTCAGTTCTGGTGCCGCCAGTTTTCACTGCATCGGCGTAAGAAAATTATAGGACAGGTCCGCCCTGCTGTCAACTGACTACTGAAGGCCAGTGCGCAGGAAGGCAATGGTGTGCTGGACACCATCGGAAAAGCTAACTTGAGGTTCCCAGTCCATAAGCTCTCGGGTCTTGGTGATGTCCAGAGCACTGCACGTGATATCTCCGGGTCGCGCCTCGCCATAGCGAGGTTGGTTATGGTAGCCAACGGCGGCGGCTACAGCCGCAAAGACTTCCTGCACGGAAGTCTGGCAACCCGTGCCCAGGTTGAACACCTGATTGTCGCCTTGATGTAAAGCCCGGACATTAGCCTCCACTATATCATCAACAAATACATAGTCGCGGGTATCGGTGCCGTCACCCCAAATAGTCGGTTGCTGTCCCTGGAGCATTTGTTGGCCAAAAATGGCGACTACGCCCGCCTCTCCGTAAGCATTCTGGCGCGGGCCGTAAACATTGGCATATCGCAAAATCACGTATTTGAGGTCGCGTAGTTGACCATACAGCTTAAGATATTCTTCTACAGTGTACTTAGATAGCCCATAGTGGCTGTCGGGATTTATGGGATGATCCTCGTCAGTGGGGATGTACTCTGGCTCTCCGTATACCGCTCCACCGCTGGAGGCATAGATAATCTTGGTAACTCCGGCGGCCAATCCTTGCTCAATCAAGTTTATGCTGCCTACGATATTGGTGACAGCATCAAAAGCCGGGTCCTCTACTGAGTGGCGGACATTGATCTGGGCGGCGTGATGGTTTATTAGCTCCGGCTGCTCCGCCGCCATAACTTGGGCCACCGCCTCCGCCTCGGTTATGTCCACCTGGTGGAAGGTGGCCTGGGGATTGAGGTTGTCGCGTTGGCCGGTAGAAAGATTATCAATGACAACTACCTTGTGGCCCAGTTGCAGATATTGGTCTACTATGTGCGAGCCGATGAAGCCGGCCCCACCAGTAACGAGAATCTTCACGTTTGGCCTCCTGTGAGTTTGCTGGGTAATTGGTGAATCTTACGAGTTTATACAGACAGTGATATCAACTTCATCATAAGGACCTGGGCTGACAGCCGCAGGTTGGCATTGCTCTGGAGGTGCTGCCTGGTCTGTTGTATCCACCGCGCTGCCCGCTGGGAAGCCCTGAAGTCATAACAGGCAGCCGCCTGGTGAAGTTGGTCCAGATAATCGGCGTTTATGAGTTTATCAGCTGACTCGGGGGCAGTTGACACCAATATATCGCGCCACCAGGAGTAGATAATATCTAACAATTCGGTCATCTGAGTCCGAAGTACATTGTCGCGGTTAGCTTTTAGCAACTGCTGGGCTATGTCCGGCTCTTCGCCCGCCAGCCACCACTGTTCAGCGGCTTCAATTAGTATCTCCCCAGTGCGCATACCCTCAAAAAGTTGGCGGTGGGGCAGGGAAGCCATCAGGTCCAGGACGAGGGTTCTCTGGGCCAGTGCGGCTGGATGTGCCAATAGCCGGTAGGTCCAGCCGTAGCGGCCACCACTGGCAGCAGCCACTGCGCGGATGGTCTGGCTATCAACTTCCGGCAACTGGTCAGCCAGGGCGCTGGTCATCTCGTCACTGGGTACGGGGTGGAAGTTCACCACCTGGCAGCGAGATACAATGGTGGGTAGCAAAGCAGTAATATCGGTGGTGGTAAGGATAAATGTAGTGGCGCCGGGCGGCTCTTCCAGGGTTTTTAGGAAGCAGTTGGCCGTCTCATCGTTCATAGTTTCTGCCGAGATTAGGGCATAGACTTTGCGGTTGCCACTCGCCGCTTTCAGATTGGCCCGGGCTATCAGCTCCCGCATCGGCTTAATCTTTATGATTCCGCCTAATATATCAGGCAGATCCCGGGGGTCGTAATCCAATTCCTCATCGTTACTTTCTTCGTCCTCATCTGCGTCTGCTGATTCTTCAGATGCCTTTCTTTTCGGCATTCCTCTGACTACCGGGCGCAGCAAGTCGAAGTTAGAGCTGCTGGTATCCTGTATGTGCCGGCAACTGTCACACTGGTCGCAGCCAGTAACTTCAGCGGCGTTACGGGCCACTTCGCGGCGCTCGCAATTGATGGCCTTGGCCAGCTCAATGGCGACCAGGGTCTTGCCAATATTGGGAGGCCCGAGGAAAAGATAAGCATTAGGCAGCCGCTCCTCGTAGATGGCTCGCTGGAGCAGCCTTATCGGCTCGCGGTGCCCGATGACATCGGCAAATGACATACCTACTCTATCTCCAAAATGCGCAAGATCTCGGCATGGATTTGTTCAACTGGCTGATTGGCGTCTACTACTACCCCCGCGGGACCCAGATAGTCAGCGTATTTCAAAAATCCCCGGCGGACACGGCAGTGATAGTCAGTTGGCTTCTGCTCAATCCGGTCAACACTGGCCGACTGATGGGATTTGCGTTGCCTGCCGATTTCGGGGTCAAGGTCCAGGATTATGGTCATATCGGGCAACTGGCTGCCGGTGGCCAGTTCGTTCAGTTCCCGGAAGGTATCAAACCCCAAGCCGCCGGCATAGCCCTGATAAGCAGCAGTAGACGCCGAGAACCGATCGCAGACGACGATTTTGCCATCCGCCAGGGCCGGATGGATGACCTGGGCCAGGTGCTGGGCCCGCGAGGCGCAAAACAGTAGAGCTTCGGTCAGCGCGCTCATTGACAGGTCGGGATCCAGTAGCACCTGGCGAATGCGTTCACCAGTGGGCGTGCCCCCGGGTTCGTGGGTGGTCACTACTTGATAGTCCCGTTCGCTCAGCGCGGCGGCCAGCAGCCGGGTCTGGGTGCTTTTGCCGCATCCTTCTACTCCATCAAGGACAATGAATCGGTAGGCCAGCAATAGTGTTTCCTCGGTGTGCAGTGATAGTCAGAAATAGTAAAGCTTGACCAGACTGACACCCCAAGTATATGGTGCGCGGCAGGAGAGTGTCAAGACCGCCAGCAAATAGATACCGTTGGAGAAGCCAAGGAGGGAAAGGAATACTGGTCGGGAAACGAACTACGACTTCCAGTGTTAAAGTACTACGCTGCTGTCCGGTGGTCCCATCCAGATTGACTGTATTGACCTGGCCCTGAGGTGAAAGCAATGAATCCAAATGGTGGTGACGAAAAGCTGACGGTGCTGGGAGTCACTCCGGCGCGGGGTGGGTCCAAGTCCATACCGGGCAAGAATGTTTACCCATTGGCGGGCAAGCCGCTGATTGTTTGGACTTTGGAAGCAGCCCAGCGGGCGAGATTGCTGGATCGGATTGTGGTCTCGACCGACGATGAGGAGATCGCCGAAGTCTCCCGCCGGGCCGGGGCGGAGGTGATAATGCGTCCAGCGGAGCTGGCTACGGACAACGCGCACACTGAGCTGGTTCTGCTGCACACCCTTGAGCACCTGGAGCAGACCGAGGGCTACGTGCCTGATGCAGTTGCTTTGCTCCAGTGCACCTCGCCCCTGCGAGGAGCCAGCATAATTGATGCCGGCATCCGCAAGCTCGTCGAGACCGGCTGTGATGTAGTGATGACGGTGGCGCCACTGCGGCATTGGTTCCTGTGTGGGCAGATAGCCGAGGAGGACCAGTTCAACCCCGAATACGATTACCAGGGGCGTCGGTTCACTCATGAGCTGACAGAGAAGTACTCAGAAAACGGTGCTTTGTATGTAACTCGTACTGACATTCTCCGCGAGCAACAGTGCCGCCTGGGCGGTGATGTGCGAGTGATAGTAATGGATTCTGTTCGCTCCATTGACATTGATAATTACCAAGATATGGAACTGGCCCAGGAGGTAATCCAGGCCTTCGGGCCACCGGATTGAGCAACCACATGGCCATTATTGAAAATACGGGCTCAGTGAGCCTTGGGGCCGCAGCACAAACTGTTCATAGTCAGGTGGTAAGGAAATGGCAAAAAGACTGACTCACATCAAGATAGGCGATCATCTGGTAGGAGACGGACAGCCCGCCTATATCATTGCCGAGCTGGGGATTAACCATAACGGCAATCCGAAAATCGCTCGCCAGCTCATTGACGTGGCTACCGAAGCCGGGGCTGACGCAGTGAAATTTCAAAAGCGGGACCTGCGACTGCTATATCCGCAAGGAGTGCTGGATGATCTGACCACCGGGGAGAAGGAGTTGCAGTTCCTTATTCCCTTTCTGCGCCAGGCGCAACTCTCCGACGAAGAATTCGTGGAGTTAGCAGATTACACTCGCAGCCAGGGGCTGGAGTTTTTGTGTACTCCCTGGGATGAAGCCAGTGCTGATTTCCTGGAGTCGCTGAACGTGCCGGCTTACAAAGTTGCCTCAGCCGACCTGACCAATGTATTTCTCCTTGACTACCTGGCCCAGAAGCACAAACCGCTGATTGTGTCTACGGGCATGTCTCGCTGGGAGGAAATAGAGTATGCAGCCAATTTCCTGCACGAGCGAGGGGTAGAGTTCGTGCTGCTGCATTGCCAATCCACCTATCCGGCGGCTTTCAAAGACATTAATCTTAGATTCATGCAGCGGTTGAGGGAGTTGGGGGTTCCGGTGGGCTATTCGGGTCACGAGCGGGGTGTCGCCCTATCTACGGTGGCCGCCGCTTTAGGGGCCTGCATCATTGAACGGCACATCACCTTAGACCGCACTATGCGGGGCCCTGACCATGCGGCCAGTCTGGAGCCACAGGGACTGAGCAAGATGATCCGGGACATAAGACTCATGGAAACGGCCGCAGGCCAGACGGATCGGTTTCTGTCGCGCGGCGAAGTCCTTAACCGTCATGCGCTACGCAAGAGCCTGGCCGCCGCCCGTGATATTACCGCCGGAGAAGTAATAAGCGAGGATATGTTGCAGGCCCTTGGTCCGGGCAGCGGTATCTCTCCCCAGCGGTATCAGGAGCTGATTGGTAGGAAGGTCAGCCACGATATCGCCACAGGGGAGCAGTTCCGGGAGTCAGACATAAAGGACATCACGCCCCAGCAGATAGTGGCGGCCTTCCCGCGGCGGTGGGGGCCAGTAGTCAGATACCGGGATGTGGCTACCTTAGCCCAATGGAATCCAGATGTGCTGGAATTCCACCTTACTGACCAGGATTTGGATAATCCACCGGCTGACCTGCCTCAGTTCGAGCAAGAGCTAATTGTGCATGCTCCCGAATACTATTATGGTCAACTGTTGGACTTGTGTAGTGAGCAAGACAATATCCGACAATCCAGCATTGACATCGTAAGGAAGACCTGTCAGACGGCTCGAGATATGTTGCCGCACTTTCCCCACCAGCCCGGGCCGGTTAAGATTGTGGTGCATGCGGGCGGTATGAGCTACGAGGAGCTGGTGGCTGATAATACGGTGATGATGGAGAACCTGCGACGGTCCGCCCCGGAACTTTGGCGGGAACCGGATGTGGAAATACTGTTAGAGAATCTTCCGCCCCTGCCGTGGTATTTCGGGGGTCAATGGTATAGCAATGTGTTTATGAGGCCAGAAGAGATTGCCCAGTTCTGTCAGAGTGAGAGCTGTCGGATTTGCTTTGATCTTTCCCATGCTCACCTGTGGTGCAATTACACTGGTGAGGACATTATTGATTACATTCGCACGGTCAAACCATGGATAGCCCATCTGCACATAGCTGACAGTTCGGGAACCAGTGGGGAAGCGTTGCAGATCGGCGAAGGCGAACTTGACTTCCCGGCGGTTATGGCTGAACTGGCTGATGTAGAAGCGGCCATTATCCCCGAAATATGGCTGGGCCACCGCGATGACGGCGAGGGCTTCCTCATTGCTCTGGAGCGCCTGGCCGAAGCCCTCAACCCTTTGCAGTAGGAGGGCCATCCCCGGCCCGACATGATTGGTAGAAGGGTACTCCTCGCACAGCAAAGCAAACGTTATTATGTGCTATTATTTACTGCCTGACGAATTGCATCAGCTATCTTATCAACCGAGGGTAGATTTTCCTCCTCCAGGGTGCGGGCCATCGGTGGAGGGACGTTGTGGGCGGCCACAATTTTGATAGGCACCTGCAGAGCATCAAAAGCCCGCTGCTGGACCTCGTAGGCAATATAGTCACCAAAGCACCCGCGCTCCGGGGCCTGCTGGAGTATTACCAGATGGCCGGTCTTCTGGACGGACGCGGTGATGGTATCTATATCCAGCGGGACCAGCGTGCGCAGGTCAACCACTTCCACAGAGATGCCTTCTTCGGCCAGCTTCTCGGCGGCATCCATCGCCCGGTAATACATCCAACTGTAAGCCACCAAAGTGCAGTCAGTTCCCGCGCGAGCTACCCGCGCTACACCGATAGGCACCGTATACTCCTCTTCGGGGACTTCGCCGCGCTCGGTGAAAGCGTGCTGGTGTTCTATGAAGATTACCGGGTTATCGTCGCGGATGGCTGACTTTAGCAGGCCCTTGGCATCATAAGCAGTAGCCGGGGCCACCACCTTTAGGCCCGGGAACATAGTAACCACTGCCTCCAGGCTTTGGGAGTGTTGGCCGGCATAGCCGCGCCCGCCGCCAATGCTGGTGCGAATAGTCAGGGGGATTTTGGCCTTACCCCCGAACATATAGCGGGTCTTAGCGGCTTGATTGCCGACCTGGTCCATGGCCATGAGAATAAAATCAATGTACATTATCTCTACCACGGGCCGCATCCCCGCCATAGCCGCCCCTACACCGGTGCCGACGATGGCGGCTTCGGATATGGGGGTATTGAAAACCCGCTCGCGGCCAAAAACCTCCAGCAGCCCGCGAGTAGCCCCAAAGGCGCCCCCGTAGTCGGCCACATCCTCACCATAGACAATCACCCGCCGGTCGCGCAGCATCTCTTCGGTCAGAGCCTCAGCGATGGCGTGGCGGTACAGGATTCGGCCCTGGCCATCGCGCCGTATCTTGGTGGGTTGCTCGTCCAGTGCCTCGGGGGGCGTGGCCCATTCGGGATCAACCTCATCCGAAGTAGTATCAGCGAATAGGCCCTGATAAATGGTCTCCGGATCCGGATCAGTGGCCTGGGCAGCGAAAAGGGTGGCCTGCTCAATGCGCTGAGCGACTGCCTGGCGGCGCTCAGCCAGTTGCTGCTGGGTAGCGACTTCTGCCTGGAGAAGCTGATTGCCAAAGGACTCAAGGGGATCACGCTCCGCCCAGGCCTGTTCTTCTCGCTTACTGCGGTATGTCTCCCGGGTATCCGACAGAGAGTGGCCCATGTACCGGTAAGTCATACACTCCAGCAGCACGGGGCCTTCGCCGCGGCGGCACACTTCAGCCCCCCGGCCTACCGCGTCTCTGACCGCCAACACGTCCATACCATTGACCACTTCGGCGTGCATATTCACGAGGTTATAGCCGGCCCCGCGGCGGGCCAGGCAATCAATACCCGTAACCTCGCCGGCCTGCTGGCCGGTCATCCCGTACTGGTTATTCTCGATGAGGAAAATGACGGGTGTGCCGCGCTCAAACTGGGCCATAGTGGCGAAATTGTAGGCTTCGTGGCAGATACCATTATTAGCAGCCCCATCACCTACCAGGCAGACTACTATTCTTTGGTTGCCCAGCTTATCGCAGGTCATAGCCGCCCCGGTGGCGATGGCATAAGAGCCGCCGACAATGGCATTGGCCCCCAGATGGCCGACATTGAAGTCAGCAATGTGCATGCCTCCGCCCCGGCCTCGACAATAGCCCTCCTCCTTGCCAAAAAGCTCGGCCATGGCGCGATTCAGGTGCACCTGGATTGCCTGCTGGCGGAGTTGGTCATCCTCCTGGGCCCTGTCAGGGCCAATGAAGTCAGATAGCTGCTCCTCAGGGGCGCCCAGCAGAGCGTAGAAGCCTTTGGCAATGGAATGACCGTGGCCGCGGTGGGTGCTGGTGATGTAGTCATGGGGGCGAATTGCTGACATAGTGCCTGCCGCTACCGCCTCCTGACCCAGGGACAGGTGGGTGGCGCCGATGAACTTGTAGTCACTCAGCGGCTCGAACTTGCCCTGCTTCAATCGGGCGACCATCTGCTCAAAATGGCGGATGTATAGTAAGCAGTCGTAAAGGGTCAGCGCCTCTTCGGGGGTAAGGCCGGCCGCTACCTCGGCGGCCAAATCGCCGGTATAGACAAACTTGGGTATCGGCGGGAAGGTAAGCTGTCCTGGCTGGAACTCGGGCAATACATCTATCTCTCGCGGCATCGCTCAGACTCCTTCGGTAATAACGGGCAGCGGCAGTCAGTATCCGGGCTGACGCTATCGTCGTAATGGGCGGTTAGGTTAAGCCGTTGATGAGCTGTTCAATTTCGTCTATTTCCTGCTGGTTGCTCAAGACTCCAAACTCCAGGTCATAGGTACGCTGTTGGCCGGGAGCCAGACTTATCACGCGTCCTGCCTCCCGCTCTGCCGGCCGTGTATGGCCCGTGGCCGTGCACGGCTCCATCCCAGTGACGTAGTGGTTGATCCCCGGCATCTTCCACTGCAGCATCCAGGGTAGCATTTCTATGTTAAACTTAATATAGAGGCCCAGTCCCTGGCCATGATTGAAATGGCGGTTGGCAAAGGCAACATAAGTAGTACCATCGGATTGGCCGGCCAGCCGGTGGCAGTAGACCATCTCCTCCTGGCCGGTCTGAGGAGCGGGAAACTGCCGCCACTGGTCCACAAATTGCTCGGCGAATTCATTATGAGGAATGACCTCGGTCGAGGGAATCAAATACTCGCCCCCTTCATCCAGGAGCGGAAAACCCAGGTTAGCGTGGTAAAGCAGCATGTGATCCTGGTCGGCAAATCCTTCATTGGTTACCACGTCCTGGATCCATATTTTATTTTCGCCCAGCTTAGTAGAAATCTTGCGGTTGAGCACCAAGTTAGGCCCGAATACCATGGCCTCTCGCATCTTAGCTTGGGCCCACATCACATAATCATCCCCCTCCCAGGCGCTATCCACGCAAAGATTCTCAGCAGGCACATGCGAGATTCTACCATGCAGACCCAACCCTCCCTCCGCCTCCATACCACCTTCCGGGTCCTGGTGGGGATGGCCGAACCATGTCAGCCCACAGGTAACCAGCAGGCCGCCGGCAAAGCTGCGCAGCCAGCCAAAGCCGGGCGGTTCAAAATAGCTGGGGTGGACTTCGCCGACCGGTGAGCGCCAGCATAAGGACATTCCCTTATAATCGGCGCGAGAAATGTCTAATGCCCGGTTAGCAACAGCAGTAAACGACAAGCCGCCACCGGTGCGAAATAGCACCGCTTCACCGCCCTCCCGTTTGCCGCCCCTGAGGCTCACCCGTTGGACCTCAGCCAGTTGGTCAATGTTGCCGATTTTTTCAAGCAACTGCTGTTTGGTGTACTCGCGTCCGAATACTCTTGCCATAATCAGCCCTTCTTTCCTTCTGTTGAACGAACGTAACAATCCCTGACAGCCGTCGGCCTACACATTATTGTATTTCCTTGGTCATAGGAGTTTTCCTCCCCTGATTACCAGAGGGATAAGCCAGCGGAGTGAGGAATCTGAACTCTGAGACTCGTTGACAGAGAGGAGGTAAGTAGTATGGCTTTATTGCAGGTCACTGTCCTGCCCTTGGGCACGAGTACACCCAGCGTAAGTAAGTTCGTCGCCGAGGCCGTTAGAGTAGCCGAGGACAGCGGGATTACCTACCGAATAACGCCGATGAGCACTTGTTTGGAAGGATCGCTGGCGGAAGTGGTCTCAGTAGCGGTGCAGATGCACGAGGCCTGTTTTGATGAGAATGTGCAGCGGGTGGTAACCGCAATAACCATTGACGACCGGTGCGACAAAGAGGCTACTCTCCACCATAAAGTAGCGGCGATAGAGGAGAATGTCGCTGAGCGTTAATCGGCTGCGGACGTTGCCAAGACCTTAGGCCTCCCGTTCATCGGCATAGGAAGCTATGGCGTATTGTATGCCCTGCTTGAGTTCGGTGGTATTGATGCGCCCGCCTAAGAATTCGGTTTGGAGCAGTTTGTTAAGCTCGCCGAATAGCTGGCTACGACTCTTGCCCTCCTGAACCCAGGTATCAATCTGGTGGTGCAGTTGAGTAAGTCGGCGGGTGGAGATTTGGTTGAAATAGTCCTGAATCACCGCACCCACCTGGCGGGGGTCATGGGTGATTACCCTCTCCCCGTCCTCGGGACGGAGGTAGGAGAACTCGCCCTCATCGTGATCATAGGTAAAGTTCAACTGTGCGGTTGAGCCGCCCGGGGTCTCATAAATGATGGCGATGTTAGTGGTAGCCTCCGAAGAACGGGACCAATGGGAACACTCATAGCGCAGGTTTCCGTATCCTATTCGCTGCTCTTGAGGCTCGGTATAACGTGTGAGAATCTCGTCGAGACGGTTAGTCAACCAGTCTAAAGGTGCCAACTGGTCCTGGGTAGCTTTTGCTTTTTCCATAATAAAGTCGCTCGCTATTAGTGTACCACAGTTTGCCCTCGGAAGCAACTATGTCGGCTCCGACTTTGTAGCCCAACCGGCACCCCCAAAGGATTTGCTGAGGCGGGCAGCGAAACTTTTGCTATATTGCCGCATCGGTACAATTTGAACAACTAATACATTGATACCTGCCAAGGAGGTTGCCCGGGCGGGGCAAATCAAGGATCTTCAAATTCTGCGGGATGCTCCCCACTGCTGCTGGGAGACTCAGTGGGAGGAGGAAGTGCTCTCGCTGAGCGTGGAATGGTTGGTAGAATATCTGTAGCTCTGGCCGGTGCCTTTTTGTGGTCAGCTTAGTAGGCGGGTGAGAGTGGTGGCTCGACAAATTATCCATATAGATATGGATGCTTTCTTCGCGGCTATTGAGCAGCGGGATAATCCTCAGTTGCGGGGCAAGCCGGTAATAGTGGGGGGTGATCCCGATGGGCGGGGAGTAGTCTCGTCTGCTTCTTATGAGGCGCGGCACTATGGGGTCAAGTCAGCGATGCCCTGTGGCCAGGCCCGCCGACGGTGCCCGCCGGCGGTGTTTCTGCGGGTGGATATGAGTAAGTATAAGCAGGTGTCTGCTCAGGTAATGCAAATCCTGGGCCAGTACACGCCACTGGTGGAGCAGGTCTCGGTAGATGAGGCCTTCCTGGATGTTACCGGCTCCCGCCAGCTATTTGGGACGGCTAAGCAGATTGCCACGGAAATTCGTCGGCGTATAAAGCAGCAGTTGGGGCTGAATGCCTCGGTGGGAGTAGCGCCTAACAAGTTTGTGGCTAAAATGGCTTCAGAAAAAGCCAAGCCGGATGGTTTGGTGGTCATTGAGGCTAAAGAAGTAGACAATTTCCTGGGTGACCTGCCGGTGACCGAGCTGGGGGGAGTGGGGGACAGTACAGCCAGGCGGCTCCACAAGTTGGGAATTGACACAGTAGGGCAATTGCGGCAGTATCCCCAGGAGATGCTGGTGGAGCACTTCGGCAAGCAAGGTCGGCACTTGTATCGGCTGGCCCGGGGCCAGGATGACAGCCCGGTTCAGCCGGAGGGCGAGCGCAAGTCAGTCAGCCATGAGACTACCTTTGCCCAGGATACGGCGGACCCGGAGATATTGCGAGCCACCTTGCTGGAGCTGTCCGAGCAGGTGGGGCGACGGCTGCGGGCCCATAATTTGCGGGGACGTACCATAACCCTCAAGCTGCGTTTTGCTGACTTCACCACCATTACCCGCAGCGAGACTCGAGCCGAGCCTATGGCCGCCGATGAGCAGATATACACGACAGCGACCGGTCTACTGGAGGAGATAAAGCTGGGCAGGCGGAAAGTGCGGCTGATTGGGGTGGGTGTCAGTAACTTCGAGCCAGTCCGCCAGCTTGGTTTGTGGGACATTAGTGACAGCCAACGCCCATCAGTAGACCAATCAATTGACGAGTTGCGGGAACGCTTCGGCCCCGATAGCATCAAGCGCGCCCGCTTGATAGACGAGTGAATTGAATAGTAAATCCGTCTCTGCGGTAGCCGCCCAGCCGCCAGCTACCGAGGAACACCGGCAACTGAACGGTTGCCAACTCCCCTCATTTGTGATAAAACTATTAGTGCTTTTGAGTGGCGCATTAGGACGAGGATGTGACGACGTTGACCAATATATGGCAATTAGCTCGCCCGAGCATCAAGAAGATTAAGCCCTACTCGCCGGGCAAATCCTCGCAGGAAGTCATGGAGGAGTTAGGCATTGCGGAAGTTACCAAACTGGCCTCTAATGAGAACCCACTGGGGCCGTCGCCGCAGGCAGTTGCCGCTATGCAACAAGCGGCAGACGGTGTCTACGTGTATCCTGACCCACTGTGTCGGGACCTGACGGAAGCATTGGCTGATCACTGGGAGTTTGACGCGGAGGGTATTGTGGTGGGCCGGGGATCCGGCGAAATAATTCATATGCTGGGGCTGGCCTTTTTAAATCCGGGTGACGAGGTCATATACTCTGACCCGCCCTTCGCCCTGTATCCACTCACCACCACCATAATGGACAGCCAGGCCGTTGCCGTACCCCACCGCAGCTTTGTCCACGATTTGCCGGCGATGGCCGAGGCCATAACGGATAAAACTAAAATGATTTTTATCTCCAATCCCTATAATCCAACGGGAACTATCGTCACTGCTGGCCAAGTGGGCGAGTTTATGAGCCGGGTGCCTGATCACGTAGTTGTGGTATTTGATGAGGCCTACTATGAGTATGTAGATGACACAGAGTTTGGAGAAGGGATGCCGTATGTCCGGGAGGGCCGAGCGGCTATCGTCCTGCGCACTTTCTCCAAGGCGTATGCGCTGGCCGGATTACGTATTGGCTACGGGATGGCACCGCCCCAGCTATCGGCGGTGCTCAAGCAGGTGCGGCCACCATTCAATGTGGCGGGTATGGCCCAGGCGGCGGCCCTGGCCAGCCTGCAAGACCCGCAGCAGGTACAGCGGAGCCAGCGACTGGTCCAGGAAGGCAAGCAGTATTTGTGTAGTAAGTTTGACGAAATGGGTCTGGATTATGTCCCCACCCAGGCGAATTTTATCCTGGTGGATGTAGGTATTGACTCACAGGAGTGCTTTGACGCGTTAATGCGGCGGGGGGTTACGGTGCGGACCGGTGATATATTCGGTCTGCCCACTCATATCCGGGTGACCATCGGCACCGCCGAACAGAACCAGCGGTTTATTGGGGCGTTAGGAGAGATTTTGTCCCCATAACCGACCGGTTCATAGAGGGCTAATAGCTTAGATACTGACTCCTCATACGAAAGGACAACGTACATAGTTATGATTATTGTAATGACATCCGGTGCTGCAGAAGAGGATATTGCCCGAGTCATTGAACGGCTGGAGCAGGGTGGTTACGGCCACCATATCTCCCGGGGGGTGGAGCGGACCGTCATCGGCGCAGTCGGGGCACCGGAGGCAGAGAAGGAGCAGCTCGCCGACCAGCTTTCGCGACTGCCCATGGTGGATCGGGTAGTGCCGATTCTGAAGCCCTACAAGCTGGTCAGCCGGGAGTACCACCCCGAGACTGGAGTAGTCAAAGTGGGTCCAGCCCACTTTGGCGGCGAGAAGATAGCCGTGATTGCTGGGCCGTGCGCGGTAGAATCGGAAGAACAAGTACTGGAGGCTGCTCAGGTGGTAAAGGCGGCCGGAGCCGTGGCCCTGCGGGGTGGGGCTTACAAGCCGCGGACCTCGCCATATTCCTTTCAGGGCCTGGGTGAGGAGGGCCTGGACCTGTTAGCTAAAGCCCGGGAGCTGACTGGGTTGCCGGTGATTAGCGAAGTAATGGCTCCCCGGCAAATTGAAGCTATGATTGATCGGGTGGATGCTTTGCAAGTCGGGGCGCGGAATATGCATAACTATGAGCTGCTGCGGGAAGTGGGCCAGACAGGCATGCCTATACTGCTCAAGCGGGGCTTTGCAGCTACGGTTCAAGAATGGCTGCGGGCGGCGGAGTATATAGCAGCCAGTGGTAATCTGGATATTATTATGTGTGAGCGCGGGGTGCGGACTTTTGAGACTGAAACCCGATTTACTTTTGACCTGGCGGGCATGGCGGCGGCCAAGCAAGAGACATACTTGCCCATCATTGCTGACCCCAGCCATGCTACGGGCGATTACCGTCTGGTGGTGCCGATGGCACTGGCGGCGGTGGCTGCCGGTGCAGATGGGCTAATGATTGAAGTCCATCCCCACCCTGATCAAGCGTTATCTGATGGCCCACAATCGTTGACGCCAGCGAGCTTTAAGCGGCTGATGGACCAGGTGCGCACAGTAGCGGCCGCCGTAGGCCGAGAAATGGCATAAGGACTGCGCAAGGCTGAAGGTGAACGATGATATATCCACGTGCCGCCGTAATTGGTATTGGCTTAATTGGTGGTTCGTTTGCTCTGGCGGCGAAGCGGGCCGGAGCAGTGGGCCATGTTGTCGGTGTGGCCCGTTCCCAGGCTACGCGGCAGGGAGCCCTGGAGGTAGGGGCAGCCGATGAAGTTACCGGTGATGCTGCCGAAGCAGCAGCCAACGCTGATTTGGTGTATGTGGCCACTCCGGTAGGGGCCATGCCCGGTATTTTCCAACAGATTAGCCCCACCTTATCCCCTAATGTCCTGGTCACTGATGCGGGCAGCACTAAGGCCGAAGTGGTGGCTGCTGCCCGAGATCTGCTGCCTCCCGAGGTGACATTCATTGGTGGACATCCGCTGGCTGGCTCCGAGCAAACCGGCCCCCGCGCCGCCCGCGCGGATTTGTTCGCGGGGCACAACTATTTCCTGACCCCTGATGAACAAGACAATACTGACGATCTGAACGATTTGATCGAGCTGGTTAAGGCCCTGGGAGCTCAGCCCGTATTGACCAGCCCCCAGCGCCATGACCAGATAGTGGCAGCCACCAGTCATCTGCCTCACGTAGTGGCGGCTGCGCTAGCCAATGCGGTGGGTGAGACAGTAGGTGACGAAGAGAAAGTTGAAGATTTTGTGGGGACCGGTTTTGTGGATACTACTCGGCTGGCCGCCGGTTCACCCCAGTTGTGGCGGGACATCTTTATAACTAACCGGGAGTATGTGGGCCGGACAGTTTCAGCACTCTCGGAGCAATTGCAGCGATGGGGCGAGGCCTTGAGTAAGAGCGATGCTGAGCAGATAGAGGAGTTGTTAGAGGAGGCGCGACGGTGGCGGGAGAAGCTACGGTGAGCCTGCTGCGGGTCAAGGGGCCAGCTGAGGCGATAGCGGGAACTGTCACGGTACCTGGAGATAAGTCTATCTCCCACCGCGCCCTTATCCTCGGGGCGCTGGCCCGCGGACCTACCCCGGTTAGCGGGTTGCTGACTGCCGAGGATTGCATCAACACTGCTCGCGCTCTGGCCCAGATGGGGGTGGAGATTGACAACTTAGGCCAGAATAGTGTGGTCATTGATGGCGTTGGTCTCCGCGGCCTGCGGTCGCCAGCAGGAGTATTGGATCTGGGCAATTCAGGCACGGGGATGCGGCTGTTGATGGGGGTAGTGGCCGGTCAAGATTTTGCCGCCACATTAACCGGTGATGACTCACTGCGGCAGCGGCCCATGGACCGTATCGCCCAGCCTTTAGGGCAAATGGGCATCAAGGTCACTGGGCAGGGCGAGCAGTGTCTGCCACCGGTTACAGTATGGGGAGGTAATCCCCGGCCGATTACCTATCAGACGCCAATGGCCAGTGCCCAGGTGAAGTCGGCGGTGCTGTTGGCGGGGTTAAATGCGGCGGGCACCACGACGGTTATTGAGCCGGCCCGCTCTCGCGACCACACCGAGCGGATGCTAACAGCGCTGGGCGCCCAGGTATCAGTGGATGGGCTTAAGGTGAGCGTGGAAGGCAATCCTGATCTGTGCGGGCGCGAGATGGTGGTACCGGGTGATTTTTCGTCGGCAGCGTTTCTGCTGGTGGCAGCTTTGTTGATCCCTGGCTCGGAGGTGACGGTCGGCGGCATACTGTTGAATTCCACCCGTACTGGTCTGCTGGAGATATTGGGGCGGATGGGGGCTAAGCTGGAAGTTAGCAACCGGCGGCAGGCAACTGGTGAACCCGTAGGTGATATCACCGCCCGCGCCAGCCAGTTGAGCGCTACCCAGGTGGGCGGTGAGGTGATTCCGCGCATGCTGGACGAGGTCCCCATCCTGGCACTGGCCGCCACTCAGGCTGAAGGACAGACCGTTATCAGAGACGCTGAGGAACTGCGAGTGAAAGAGTCGGACCGGCTGGCGGCCATAGCCCAGGTGCTGTCGGCGCTGGGAGCAACAATTCAACAGCAGCCCGGCGGCCTGGTCATTGACGGCCCGACCCGATTGCAGGGAGCCGAGGTCGACAGTTTTGGTGATCATCGCATTGCTATGATGGCAGTAGTGGCCGGTCTGGTCGCCGAAGGACAATCGGTAGTTACCAATACCCAGTGTATTTCCACCTCTTTTTCTGAGTTTGCAGACTTGCTGAGAGATTTAGGAGCCAGAGTTGATGAGAAATAATCCAGGAGCGGGCAACAAAAAGTGTAGTGTTGCCATTGACGGGCCGGCCGGGTCAGGCAAGAGCACGGTGGCTCGCAAGTTAGCCCGGCGACTGGGCTATACCTACATTGACAGCGGGGCGATGTACCGGACGGTGGCCTATCGGGCCATGCTGCACGGACTGGACCTGATCATAGAGGGCGATAAGATTGGTGATTTAGCGGGGGAGCTTGACTTCGAGTTTCGCCTCGTGAGGGGCGAGCCCCATCTGTTTGAAGGTGGTGAGGATGTGGAGTGGGCTATACGCAGTCCCGAGGTAGGGAACCTGTCCTCACCGGTCTCAACGATTCCCCAGGTGCGGGAGCATCTGGTGGCGACGCAGCGGCAGATGGCTAAAGACAGTGGGGTGGTGATGGAGGGCCGGGATATTGGCACGGTGGTACTGCCTGACGCCGATGTGAAGATATTCCTGACCGCCTCGGTACAGGAGCGGGCTCGCCGCCGCCAGCAGCAATTGCAGGAAAAGGGCATTCACCGGGACCTGGCCGAGATAGTGCAGCAGCAGCAGCAGCGTGATGACCGGGACAGCTCGCGGGATCTATCTCCGCTGCGGCAAGCTGAAGATGCCACCAAGATCATTTCTGACGGGATGAGCGAAGACGAGGTAGTGGACCTGTTGGAGAAGATAGTCCGGCAGGCCGAGGCCGCCAAGGAGTAGCACGCAATGCATAAAGCTCCGGAGCCTATCCGCTCCTGGACCTGGCCGCACTATGAGTTAGTGCGAATATTGTTGCCTAAGATGTGGCAATTGTTAGGCGGGTGGCGCGTAGAAGGTCAGGAGCACATCCCCGAGGAAAGTGGGGCCGTTATCGCCCCCAACCATGTCTCGTATTTTGACCCGCCGGCGGTCGGTGCCTCGCTGCCGCGGCGCACTTACTACTTTGCCAAAAAAGAGCTATTTGCCATTCCTGTATTTGGCTGGTTTGTTCGCAAGTGCTACGCCTTTCCGGTGGATCGGGAAGGTAGTGACCATACTGCTTTCCGCCATGCGATACGATTGCTCCAGGCCGGCGAACTGCTGGTGGTATTTCCCGAGGGGCGCCGCAGCCAGGATGGTAACCTGGAAGAAGGGGGCATTGGCGCCGCCCTTATCGCATCGCGGGCAGGCGTACCTCTTATCCCCTGCTCGGTGTGGGGCACTGACGTGGTGCTGCCCCGGGGCGCGTGGTTCGTGCACACGGCTCTGGTGCAGGTAAGTTTCGCCAGACCTATCGCTTTTCCCAACTCCGACCGCCAGCGGCTAAACAAAGACCAACTGCAACAGATCACTAAGCAAGTGATGGCGGCCATCGCCGACCTGCGCCGAGAACAAGAGGAATTCACTCGCCAGCCCTAAGGCAATATGAGCCAGCAGGCTGGCCAATCTACAAGGTGATTATGATGCTGCCGGCTATTGCTGATCGAGCCAGTGTCAGATCATACCGATCCGACCCGGTCGCCGAGGAAGACATACAGACCATTCTGGAAGCGGCATTGCACGCCCCCTCGGCCGATAATGCCCGGCCCTGGCACATTGTGGTGGTGCGCGACGCGGCCAAGCGGAGCCAGCTCAGCCAGGTTCACCAATGGGCCAGCTTTTGCGCGGAAAGTCCGGTAGTGCTGGCCTTTTGTGCTGAGGAGAGCAAATCACCCCACTGGTGGATTGAGGACCTTTCAGCGGCGGTGGAGAACGCTCTCATTCAAGCCACAGCTCTGGGTCTGGGGAGCTGCTGGATTGGAGTCCGTACCGCCGGTCCCGGTCAGTCCACCCGATCAGAGCAGCACGTGCGGAAGGTGCTGGATATTCCCGATGGTATTCGGGTATTGGCTTTGGTGACTGTCGGCTATCCCGCCCGCCGTCCCAGCCCCAAAGCTCCCGGTCCTATGGATAACGTACATCAGGAGAGTTGGTAGAGGATGCCCCCGCAGCCTGGCAATGAGAAACAAATTCCCCGGGCCCAGCGCCCGGAAGACGTTGCGGCGGCGATCCGGGCTGCGGCGCAGAGCAATGTGCCTGGGGCCCTGCAGGGCCTAATCAGCGGCTATCATGCGATAGACATCGCCTTTGCCATGCGCGAGCTAAATGGGGAGGAGCGCGAGGCAGTGTTTGCCCTGCTGGAGGTCCAGGAAGCAGGGGTGGTTCTGGAGGAGGTTGATGACGAGATTGGTTTGGATCTGACTGAGTCCACGCAGGAAGACCAACTCGCCGAAATCATTGATGCGATGCCCCCCGACGCCGGCAGTGACGTGGTCAGTCAGCTCGATGAGGACAAGGCCCACCGCATCCTGGAGCGGATTCCTGCAGAAGAATCAAAAGAATTGCGGAAACTGATGCAGTTTGGTCCGGAGACAGCCGGGGGGCTGATGACCCCGGAAGTGGTCTATGCCCCTCCGGACATCACCTCGGCCCAGATCATTGCTCACCTGCGCAGCCAACAGGTGCCCCCGGAAATGCTCACGTACATTTATATAGTAGATGAGGTGAGCCGGCAGTTGCGGGGAGTGGTAGATATACCCGAACTGATTACGGCTCCTCCGCACCAGCCACTGGCCGACTTTATGGTTACCGATGTGGTAAGGGTTCATCCTGATACTGACCAGGAAGAAGTGGTACGGCTGGTAGACAACTACGATCTGATGGTTCTGCCGGTAGTGGACGAAGACGACCGGTTGTTAGGCGTAGTTACCATTGATGATGTTATTGACGCCATTCAGGAGGAACACACCGAAGACATATCCCGCTTAGGCGGCACCGAAGCCGAGACCTTAGCTACTGCCTCCAGCCTGCGGGTAGCCCGCCTGCGGCTGCCGTGGCTGCTGGTATGTCTGGGAGGGACCTTCGTATCGGCGACGGTGATAAAGGCTTTCACTAACAGTGTTTTAGGTCCGATGATCGCTCTGGCCGCGTTCATCCCCGTAATCAACGCCACCAGCGGTAACAGCGGCTTGCAGTCTTCAACAATTATGGTCCGGGCCCTGGCTCTGGGCCTGATAGGACGGGTTGGAGTCTACCGCGTGCTGCTGCGGGAACTGCTGACTGCTCTGCTGCTGGCGGTAACCACTGGTATCCTGGGGGGAGTAGCAGCCGGCCTGCTGGCCGGGGATATGGCTTATGCTCCGATCATCGGTTTGGCCCTGTTCTGCGGCATTATCTGGGCGACGATGGTGGGTACAATTATGCCGCTGCTCTTTGATCGCCTCAACATTGACCCCGCCGTAGCGTCTGGTCCCCTGGTCACCACCCTCAATGACAGCTTCGCCTTGCTTATCTACTTCGGCATAACACTGGTGCTGGCGCGGGTAGTAGGATTGGGTTAGCCAGGCCATCTATGGGCCAGCTTGTATTATGACTGGCAGATGCAACCGTCCGCCCGAGCGCCGCATTGAGGACAGGTTTATACCGTCTGCCCGCGGGGGTAGCCTTGCGGGTTGCTGGGGCCGAAGGTTATATACTTAGCTCCACCGTCATCCCATCGCGGGCGGCCTGGACCGCCACACCCAGACGCTGCGAGATGTTCTGGGCAATCTGCTCAGGTTTATTCTTCAGCACATTCATGCCAAAATGGGTCAATATCGTGCGCGGGGGTCGGAGCTGGTTGATTATCTGCTCGGCATGCCACAGGCTCAGGTGCCGAGAGGTGGCCGGGTGATCCCGGTCGGCCAGCACTACATTTACTACCAGCAGATTGCAGTCCTGGTAATAGCCAGCCAGTGCGTCAAAATAGGTAGTGTCAACTAAGAATCCCACCTGCTGACCCGCAGATGAGAAGATTAGTCCATAGGTCTCAACGGTGTGTTGGTGGGCTACAGTTGAGATGGAGACATCACCTAATTGATAGTGGCCGCCATCAGTCAGAGTTATCACCCGCTCGGGAAACGTCTGGACATAGCGACAAATGGGGGAGTCGCCTGCCAGTGCCTCCCCGGGGGCCAGCAGGCACCCGCGGTGCTGGTAGCCGCCTTCGGTCATCGCCTCAATTAGGACATTGGCATCAGTGCAATGATCAATATGATGATGGGAGACAATAACGGCATCCAAGCGGCGGGGGTCCAGTTGGGGCCGGCTGGCCCAACAGCGGACTAGGCTGCCGGGACCGGGATCCAGCATGATATTCTGGCCCGAAAGGCTTAGCCAGGAGCCGGCGGAATAGCGCCGTTGGGTAGCAACCACGAAGCGCCCCCCGGCCGTACCCAGGAATTTGATAAAATCAGCCAAACTTGGTCACTTCCTATTAGCAGGCATCATTCGTTTACAGGCTCGGGCACAGACGGCTACGAATACGGGTAGTGGTCGTTATTATACATAGCTCGGCCCGTCCGATGAACCGCGGGCACGGGGCAGAGGTTGGGATTAGATAGTGTGGCGGCCGACCCACCCCGGGAGTCAATCGGTGTGAGCTACCCGGACATCCAGGGGCAGTTGGGCAACCACCCCCAGTTCAGTGCCATATTCGTTTTCCAGAGTGAGGGTGAGTTTGGTCGCGGCACCAGGCGCAGTGGCCAGGCTCTGATTCAAGACCACGGCTTCAGTGGGACTGACCTGCTTGGTTATGGGCTCGGAGAGGGGTTGCTCAGCCTGATCAACGAAGGCAATCTTCAACGTGCCCGGGGCGAAGATACCCAATTCCCCGGTTAAATATAGTGCTTCCCCATCTGCCGCTATGCGCAGCGGCTCTCGGATAGCAGCCAGCTCAGTGACCTCGCGCAGTGGGCCGCCTATCTGGGTGGTGTACCATTCTTCGGTGAATGAGAACTGCTCGCCAGGCTGGAGGGTATGCAAGGGGCTGAGGACCTCCATTTCCATATAGGAGAGATCGCCACCATTTGTCCACACTTCCACCGTAGCCCCATCATCCGGATAATCGGCCAACTGATGCACCGGGAAAGACTTGATGTATGCATACTCATTTGTCTCGTCAACATGAGCAATCCAGCCGGCCACCGAGTCAGCGCCGATCTTGCCCTCCTCATTATGATAGGAAACTTGCATCAACTTGCCTTCATCAATAACCTGGAATTGGCTCCCGCCGCCCTCGTGCAGCGGCCAAAAGCCCTGCTCATGCTTGCTGTCGGGGTTGAGCGGGAAATAAATGCGCGACTGCTCATTGTACTTGCTGGTCCGGGACAGCGAGCCGGGCACCTGGGTGACAGTCCAGATGCTCCAGGTAATAGGCTGGTCGGTTATATTCTTGAATATCTCGGTGACCGCGACTTTGGTAGTCCCAGCAAATAGTTTGACTCGCCGAGTTATCTGAAGACCGGTCACCTTCTTGTCCTCGGGGCTGACCATCTCAATTTCAGCCGACTGGCCCTGAGCTACCGTGATCTGGCCGGACCACTGGCCACCGGTCAGTTGGGAACCGAGTGGGTCGGGAGGCCCGGCCCACTTCTCCTGCGGGGCCGGCCACACCTTGTAGCCGCCATAATTATGGAATACGCGGTCTTCCTCGCTGGAGGGCGACTCATATACCTTGCCTAACTCGGCGGGATTGACCCACAATAGCGGCTTGTCACCCAGCTTGTATTCCATTATCCGCCCGCCGATGGCCGGCACCGCCACCACCGTCACCAGCCCGTTGGTGAGCCGGTAGGCCTGCCAGTTGTGATATTTGAACTCTTCGGCCTGAGCCTGGCTGGCCGGTTGGAGCCGTTGGGGGAAGCTGCTGCCGCGGATCCGGGGTGGTTCGCGGCGGGTGGTGGTACTACGTTGGCTAATTCCGCCGCCACAACCAGCAATTATAACCAAACTCAGAAGTCCGGCCGTCACTTTTACCGTAGTTTTCATCAGGACTCATCCTTTTACTCATCACGACGTGTTGCTGACTCAATTGTAATCCTCTTGCCGACTGCGGTCAAGTTCGTCATGGGGGACAGATTTGCCCCTCCTGCGGCATACGTCACGAAGGCGGGGAGATTCTGCCGGGCTATTAGGCTTGTACCTTGGTGGCCGGCCTAATCGAAGATTGATAGGGAAGGAGGATATTTTCTGGTAGTGGCGAAACTTGCTCTAACTGCTATATTTCGCATGCTCAGAAACCATCTATCAGAGGAGGAGACTGATGAGAAAATCTATCAACAAAGGTCTGTTGCTGGTGGCCGTACTATTCGCTATCGGGGTAGTCTGTTCCAGCAGCGCCGCCGACAACTGGGATGAGTTTTATCAGTTCCGTCACTCATCAACACTGCCCGGCAACCTATTCGCGGTAACCCGCGACGGCCAGGTAGGGTTCGCCGGTGCTCTGCAGCAGAATGTGCCGGTGGCCTACACCCCCTGTGCGGGCAACTGGGTAATCGGGGGCAACTCCGGCAGCAACGACGGTAGTATCCACGTAAACTGGGGAGGGGCCGAGGTCAATGGGACAGCCTTCATTGGTGTGGGTTTGGGCAACCCGGGGCGCGGCATATACTTCTCCAATATGGAGACGGGGGACGACTGGTGCTCGTCCTACAATGTGCAGGTACAGGTAGTGCCGGAGACCTTCGGGCATCCGGCAGTGGCCGTTGGTGTACAGGATATATGGAACCAGCGGCAGCGAGGCGTCGGTCGACCCTATGGCGCCCGCTCGGCCTACGCGGTGGTAACCGGCGTTGTCGGCCCCGAAGATAGACCAGCCTACGTAAGCCTGGGTTGGGGTGGGGGACGGTTTGGCAGCAGCCTATTTGGTGGGCTGTCGATGCATGTGGCTGACCGACTGGCGGTAGTGGCTGAGTATGATGGCTTTAACACTAATGCCGGTGCGGCCTATAATTTCCTACCCAGCCAGCAAAAGATGGCAGCCATTGGGTACCTGGGATGGTCTGATTTGGACCGCCCGGTGGTGGGGCTAACATTTGCGATCCATTAAGGGTGCGGGCTGCAGGACACCTCTGGTGCGACGAGAGCCACTGAGTAGAGCACTACTGTGGTGGGCGGCTGGCTATGTCCGGCTATGATTTGGTAATAATTGGTGCCGCCCCGGCGGGGCTGGGTTGCGGATATGAAGCCATCCGACGGGGTCAGCAGCCGTTGATATTAGAGCAGGATTCTGTAGTCGGCGGTATCGCTCGCACTGTGCGGTTCGGCGACTACCATTTTGACCTTGGTGGTCATCGCTTTTTCACCAAGGAACCCGAGGTGGAACAGATTTGGCACACAATACTGGGCTCCGAGCTGCTCCGCCGGCCGCGGCTATCCCGCATTTACTACAATGACCGCTTGATTGGCTACCCCCTAAGGCCGTTGGATTGTCTGGCTAAGTTGGGGTTGGTGCAGTCACTGTTAATGATAGGCAGTTACATACGGGCCAGGTTGAGGCCGGTAGCTGAGGCCGAGGATTTGGCGCAGTGGATGACCAATCGGTTTGGCCGCCGGCTGTACCAAATGTTCTTCAAGGCCTATACAGAGAAGGTCTGGGGAATGCCGGCCCAGCAGATCAGCAGTGACTGGGCTGCCCAGCGGGTGAAGTCGCTCTCCGTTGCTGAAGTACTAAAAAATGCCCTGGGACTGGCCGGCGGCCGACACAGAAGTCTCATCGGACAATTTGAGTATCCGCGCCTGGGCGTAGGAATGATGTGGCAGCGGATGGCTGATTTTATTAGTGACCGTGGCGGCCAAATCGCTTTTCAACATCAGGTGAGCCAGATACATCACCAGGACGGACAAGTGATGGCGGTGACCGCCCGCACGCCGGAAGGGCGCTGCGAGTATCCGGTGCCACACTTCGTCTCATCAATGCCGCTGCGGGAGCTGATACTGAGTCTGGAGCCGGCGGCACCAGCGGCTGTCCGGCGAGCGGCTGAAGCCCTGCGCTACCGAAATATGATAACTGTGATGTTGATAGTTAATGAGCCGGACGTTTTTCCCGACAACTGGATTTATGTCCAGTCACCACACGTGCAGGTGGGACGAATACAGAACTATAAGAACTGGAGTCCCGACATGGTCCCCGATGCCGCCAAGACGTCGTTGGGATTGGAGTACTACTGCTGGGAAGATGGCGATTTGTGGCATATGCCCCAGGAAGAGTTAATAGCATTGGGCCAGCAGGAATGTGCTGAGTTGGGGTTGATTGCCCCCGACCAGGTCGTAGCCGGCACGGTAGCCCGAATGCCCAAGGCCTATCCAGTCTATGATCGCGGCTATGCCCAGCGCGTAGGGACGATCCGCGAGTACCTGGGCAGTTTATCTAATCTGCAAGTCATCGGCCGCAACGGCATGCATCGCTACAATAATATGGACCATTCTATGATGACTGGTCTGCTGGCGGCGCGCAACATCTGTGGTGAAGACCATAACCTCTGGCAAGTCAACGTGGGCGAAGACTATCTGGAAACTGCCGACAAGTAATAAGTCTACCCCCGCGTAGCGCCGGTTCTCAACCGGCGCTATTCGGTGGGGCGAGGTTAGAGAACCTCGCCTACGCGCTGTATAGGAGAATGGCGAATGACTGACCCTCTAAGCGAATATCAAGCCGGCAGCGGTCCGATTCCGGGCGAGATGTTGGCCTGGCAGGTATTTGGCCGGGGGCTGGAAAATGTGGGCCGCGACGGTCGGCCTGTCCGTATACCAGTGCCGCGACCCCAATTCGATGAATTGCTGGCTCGGGTGGATGCGGCTGGTCTTTGCTTTAGTGACATCAAGATTCTGAAGCTGGGCAATGAACATCACCGACTGAGCGGGCGGAATCTGGCAGATGACCCAATAATATTGGGCCACGAGGCTTCGGTGACCATCGTTGAAGTCGGCGAGGACTTGCGGGACAAATTCTCGGTGGGTGACCGCTTTGTCATCCAGGCGGACATATACTACCAGGGTAAGAATCTGGCCTTTGGCTATCTGCTGGCTGGGGCATTAGAGCAGTATGTACTGCTGGGTGATGAGATACTACGGGGAGACGAAGGCCTGTATATGATACCCGTCAGGTCGGAGACTGGCTATGCCGAGACAGCGCTGGCCGAGCCGTGGGCATGTGTAGTGCACTCTTATACCACCGACTTCCGCCGCACCTTGCTGCCTGGTGGAGTGGCTTGGATTATCGCGGCTGACGCCGAGGCTGACTATACCCTGGGCGAATTGGCCCAAGCCAGCTCGGGACCCGCCAAGATTGTGGCTACCAATGTGGCCGGAGACCTCCAGGGGCAGATAGAAACAGCAACAGACGCCTGGGGAGCTGAGTTGAAGACAGTAGGCTTGGCTCGCCCCGAAGAGGCAGCGCAAGTGCAAAGCCAACAGACCGCAGCGGGTTTTGATGATATAGTTATCATTGGCCGTCCCTCAGCCGAATTAGTGGCGGCGGCCGCTGCTACTCTGGGCAAGTATGGAACCCTGGCCCTGGTGCTTGAGGCGGCGCTGCCGGAGCCAGTGCCGCTGGATATAGGCCGGATCCACTATGATTATGTCCGGTATGTGGGCACATCTGGTGCCGACATATCACAAGCCTATACCTCCAGCCGCGACCCTCATCTCAAGCCCGAAGGTAAAGCTTTACTGATAGGTGGCGCAGGCCCGATGGGGCAGATGCACCTGCAGTTGGCTCTGGAGAGCAAACAAGGCCCGCAGTTAGTAGTTGTCACTGATGTTGATGAGGAACGATTGAGCCTGACAGCAAAGCAATTCAGCGAAATTGCCCGGCAGCATAATAGGCAAATAGTCTGCCTCAATCCCCAGCAACTGGGTGAAGAGTATGATAAGCGGTTAGGTGAGCTGGCCCCGGCAGGATTTGACGATATTATACTGCTGGTGCCTTCGGCACCTTTAGCTCTGGGAGCGGCCCAGTACCTGGCTGACGGCGGCGTAATGAATATGTTCGCGGGCATCCCGCGGGGCACTATCGCTGATGTAGACCTGAATTTGGTGGCTCTGCGCGGCGTGCGATTCACGGGTACCAGTGGTTCGCGGATTGGGGACCTGGAGACCACAGTCCGGATGACGGAGGCCGGTGAGCTGTCGCCCAATTGCTCGATAGCTGCCATTGGGGGGATTGAATCCGCTCACAATGGCTTGGGGGCAGTGCGTGATGGCCTGATACCGGGCAAGATAGTTATCTATCCTCAGATTGAGGACCTCCCCTTGACTGCTCTGGATAAGCTGGCCCAGTGCCTGCCCGAGGTCGCGGCTCATCTGGGGCCGGGGAATACGTGGACCAACGAAGCCGAGGCCCAGCTTTTGCGACAATGCCTGGTAAAGGTAGAATAAACAGATGAGTGACTGGCTCGGGCCATTGATTAGAGCGACGGCGATTACGCGGGTCTGCGGTCGGGGATGGGTATATTGGCGGTGTTGCCGCTAATTGCCGCGCTGGTGTTTCTCTGGAGATTATTTGCCGACCGAGAACAAGCGGGATGTTACTCTGGATGACGCACTAAGGAGATAATATGGCTGAGCCTCTCGGCTGTTTTGTGCTAGTGCTGCATGGGCATATCCCGTATGTGCTGGGGCATGGGACCTGGCCCCACGGTGCCCAGATGCTTTATGAGGCGGCGGCTGATACCTATATCCCCCTGCTGTGGACCCTGGAGGAGCTGGCCTATGAGGGCATCTCGGCCAATTTGGTAATCAGCTTCAGCCCGGTTACTATGGAGCAGTTGGCTGATGAACGGTTCCAGAAATGGTTTGAGGGCTACTTGAACGACAAAATACACTGGGCGAGCGAGAATGAGGGGCAGTTCGGCAGTTGGGGGGAGGGTCATCTGGAATATCTGGCCCGCCGCTGGCGCCAGCGTTACGAGGCCGTACGAGACAGCTTCTGCAACCGCTATAATCGCGATATTCTGGGCCAGTACCGGCAGATGCAGGATGACGGCCACATTGAAGTGATGACTTCGGCGGCCACCCATGGCTATCTGCCGCTGCTGCATGAAGATGCCAGTGTCAATCTGCAAGTATGCCAGGCCGTGCAGACCTACCAAAAGCACTTTGGCCGCTGGCCGCGGGCGTTTTGGCTGCCGGAGGGGGCCTATCGGCCCCGGTGTCAGTGGGCGCCACCACCCGAGGTGGCTGGTACTAAGCAGCCTTATGCGCGCCGGGGGATAGAAGAATTTCTGGCCGAAAATGGCCTTGACTACTTTGTAGTTGACACTCACTTGCTGGGCGGTGGTGGCCCGGAGCCAGTGGACATTGACTGGGAGCACACGGTAGGCAAGTTGTGGGGCCGGATCCGTAAAGTTCGTCAGCCGCAGCCCTATTCGGGTGATAAATCGCCCTATTTACCTTACTTTGTGGGCCATGCGTATGAGGATCATCCGCCGGTAGCCGTGCTGGTGCGCGATCCGCAGACAGGACTTAAAGTATGGAGTGCGGAGCACGGCTATCCGGGTGACTCTAATTATCTGGAGTTTCATAAAAAACATATTCCCGGTGATTTGCGTTACTGGCGAATCACCGATGCCAATGATAACCTGGGCAGCAAGCAGCTATATCAGCCGGATTGGGCCGACGGCCAGGTGCGCGCCCATGCGGGCAATTTTCTGTGGACGGTGAAGGAGACCCTGCGGGCCGGGCCCCGTCCTGACGGGCGACTGCCGGTGCTGTGTGCCCCGTTTGACGCCGAGCTGTTTGGGCACTGGTGGTTTGAAGGGCCGCGATTTCTGGCGCATGCGCTGCGCTGGATGCACCAGGACCCGGAGATTGAGGTCCTGACTGGCAGCGAATACCTGGCCCGGTACTCCCCGCAAACCGCTATTACCCTCCCCGAGGGCTCCTGGGGAGCCGGGGGTGGGCACTGGGTGTGGCTGAACGAAGACACCACTTGGAGTTGGCAGCGGATCTATGATGCCGAGTTAGACCTGCGTGCCCTCGTCCAGAATCACGGGGCCGGTCACGATGAGACCATGGGTAGCCTTATCAAGCAGGCAATGAGGGAGCTGCTGCTATTGCAGGCCTCTGACTGGCAGTTTCTCATCACTACCTGGTCGGCCCGTGACTATGCCGAGGTTCGCATCCAGTCGCATCACACCGATTTCAAACGGGTAGTGGCCTTGGCCCGCAAATACGCGCGCGGGGAATGGATTAGCGAGCAGGAGTGGGCCTTCTTCGGGGGCTTATGCCAGCGAGATAATGTCTTTAGTGACATCAAGCCAGAGTGGTATGCCGTCTGACCACTGCAGGCGGACCCTCTAACCGTTCTGACTGGCGACCCTCACCTACCGTAGACCAGACCTAACATCGTCTCGCCGACCTGGCGTAGCGCATCGGGCGAGCAATACTCGGGCACATCGTCGGTCGTATGCCAAACAGGTGGGACGAAATCGATGATGTCTACCGCGGGGATCCCCACATCAATGAAGGGCACGTGATCGTCAATGATCGGGCCCTGAGTGGTGCGTTGGAAGGCGTCGTGACCCAGCGTTTCCGCTATGGTCCAGATCCGGTCTACTAACTGGGGTGCCGCGTTGCGTGAAACCAGTTCTATGCGCAGGTCAAAGTAGTCGTTGCCGCCCAAGTCAGTGCGTACCGGCACCCGCTCGTTATGCTTGGACTGCCCGCCGACCAGATCCAGAACAACGACCTGATCGGGCTCATCAAGCTGCAGCGGCCAGTTGCGGGCCATATACGTCGAGCCGATGCAGAATCCGGAGTAGGGCAAGCCCGATCCGCCCTGCCCGGAATCCTCGGCATCGAAAAAACCGAGGTAGGTCGGATTCGGCGGTGGGTCCTCGCTGAATATGCGGGCCAGCTCCAGCAGAATTGCCACCCCGGCGGCGCCATCGTTAGCCCCCAGGATAGGCTGATTGCGCAGGGCGGGGTTAGGGTCTTGGTCGGCCACTGGCCGCGTGTCCCAGTGGGCGGCGATCATAGTGACAGGGCCAGGTGCGGCCGCGGAGAAGACGGCGATTAAATTGGTGAAGTCATAGGGGCCGCCGAAGACCGTCGCACTCCGGAACGGTTGCTGGATGAGTTGCTCGGTAAGCGCAGTCAGCGTCGCGACCATCCAGTCGAGCTGTGTGCGATGGCCCGGCGAGCCGGGCATGCGCGGGCCAAAGCTGCACTGTCGCTCCAGGTCTCCGAAGGCCCGCTGAGCGTCGAATTCCGGCAGCTCCACCTGGGGGCTGGTCCCGCCGCCGCACGAGGTGCATCCGACCGCGAAGAGTGCTGTGGCCAGGAGGAGTAAGCGGATTGCGGGCAGTCTGCGTTTGTTGCGATGACTGGGTGATGCCACTGGCTTCTTCCTATCTGCTGTCCTACGAATGCCATATTGTATCACGTTTGACTACTCTACTGCAACGTGTAATGAAGAGCATTCTACGCGTACAATAACTACCTTCGGCTTTGGTAGTTGGCTCCTCATCATAAGCTCATCGCGAACTGAGCCGACTCAGCGACTGCGCTCCTGAGCTTGACGTTGCATCCCGACGCGAAGTCGTCACTGACAGGTGGCTCGACGATGCGACCCTAGCCGCGCTGGAGTTAGCCTGGCAGCGCACAGCCTCCCTTCCGAGGTAATGTTGGCCTTCTCCTCAGGGGGCTGCTCTTGCTGTCTGTGAGGCCGCTCTCTGCGTACGCGCGCACCACCAACCCAACGTGGATCAAGCCTGGGGGCTTGCGCGCGAAGAAGCACCTTGGAGAGGTCATCCAGAAGAAACTCGGCCTTCTGGCGAAATACTACCAAGAAGCCTACAGCAGCCGAAGGCGCGACGGAATCGGGGAAGTATTCATCGGGCAAGAAGATGCACGCTTTTTCCAAGTAAGGCGGAAAGAGCATCTCATTTTCACCTCACCTCCGTACTGCAACCGACTCGACTACCAGACACTCTACGGACCAGAGCATTACTTCTTGTCACACGTGGGGTACGACCTTGCAGGCGATACGCTGATCGGTACCAATGTCGTGAAGCAGTATGAGGAATTTTAAGACGACCTCGATTTTGTCCGCACAAGGTCAGGAATCCTCGCACAATTTATAGACGGCGTGCGGCGTAGACAGATACAGAACGAGCGGCGTTCCGACTATTATGTGAAGTACTTCACGCGATACTTTGTGTCCCTCTTTCGGGCCTGGACGAATATGCTACGCAACTTGCGAAACGAGGGCACGCTAGCGGTTGTGGTCCAGAACAATATGCACCGAGGTCTGCTTATCGAGCTGGGCAAGATTCTTGAGGAGTTCCTGACGGGTGAAGGATGTAAGGTTTGCTTTAGCCAAGAATGGGAAAGGAACCACCAGGGGCTCCAACACGTGTCTCGGAAGCACCGTCTTGTGAGTCCTATGCAGTTAGAAAGAATACTGGTGGCAACGCGATGATTATCAAACGTGAGGAGCCGTGGGGTATGATAGCATACGACACTAAGGCTCACAAATTTGTAATCGATCAGATCGACGAGAAACCGTGCGGGCCATACTCCCAAAGGCCTGTCCTGCTAAACATTGTGGTAACGCACGACTGCAATATGGATTGCGACCATTGTGTGGCGAAGGACTTCGGGGGAGTCGAGCAACAAGATATACAAGTCACGCACGATCTACTCGCGTGGATCAATGAAGGGCCATTTCTAGTGGTAGTCCTCACCGGCGGCGAACCATTGCTTCACGAACACCAGGACAGACTGCTGGCACTTCTTGAAGGCATCCACGACAAGGGGGTGATGCTTGACACCAATGGAACTATCTGGCCCCGAGACGACATTCTCAGAGCTCTAAAAAGCCACAACGCGTTGGTCCGGATATCATTGGACTCCTTGCGCCCACAGGATGACACAGAACTCAGGCATGCGCCGGGCGCTGATCGTGAACAGCGTCTCCAGGAGTATCAGAATAGGCTCCGGATCATTGACTCCTTCGTAGACGCTGGGATCTACACGGCGGTACAGACCGTGGTTTACCGCAGCTCGCACAAAAATGCTGACAAGTCGCTCGATGACATGGCTGTATGGCTCCGGGCACACAACATTAAGGGGTGGCACCTGCAACGCCTCATTCCATCCTACAGGTTGTCAAAGGTCAAGGAGAAATACAACCTCAGTTGGGAGGATTACGAGACCATAGCCTATCGGCTGACACAGAGGTGCCAGAAAGAGGGCATCGAATGTGTGGCGAAAAAGGACCAGCGTCACAACAGCGTTTTCCTTCTGCTCGGAGAAGGAGTCTTGTACACGCAGGGCCCGTCACCGGGACAGAAGGTGCCATTGGGTACAATACACGAGGAGTTGGATTTTTTCAGTTATGTCAGCGCAAGTGACCACGCGATGAGATACTATGGGCACAATGGTGAGTGAACCGGATGGGTCAATCAGGGCACGGCATGCAGAGCAAGTGCCTGACGACGAGATCTTGCCGATGCCTTGGGCGCAAGCACCGAAAACTCATGTTCTTAGCCACCGCAGGAGGGTATCGCAATGCCGTCCTCACAAGCAATCGAACACTGGGTAAACGTTTTCAGTAAACTGTACGAGGGCACCGACAAGAACAGGAGGCCGGACCAGCTGTAGATAGCTGCCACGGCCCATTTCACCGCAATGGGGGCGGCGATTCGGCGTTACCACTTTGATGATCTCCTCCAATCGGCCACTCATGCGTTCTGCTGGATGTGCAGCTTCCTGCTCGGCTGCCGAAGGGATACGCACGGCGTCTTCCAGCTCTCAGAATCGGAAGCATTCTCAGACATTATTGCATTCAAATACCCTGGACGTTGTGGACTTTGCCTAGCGTCCTGGTGTCAATGCAGGCCTGCGATAATAGATGAGAAGGCAGACAAGAGTGCCCAATATTCCAAATTGTTGAAGTACAGGATGGAGCACAAGGACTGGAAGGACAGGTCGATAACCGATTGGCGTGCCACCTTCATGGACATCTATGGGCAGCAGTCACATGTCCTCACGTTGGAAGCCATTGGGTTCCACTTTCTTGAGGAGGCAGGCGAGGAGCTAAGCGCCATCAGAAGTCTCCTGCAACTGCGTGGTGCGAAAGATCAGGTCGCCGGCTTGGATGCACACTTCCTTGAGGAATTGACGAGCGTGCAAGGCATAGTTGAACAGTATCAGAAGCACTGTAGTTGCTTTGAGGACGACGAGAGGGTTGACCATGCGTCGAATGAGGCTAGAATGGTTCGTGCACGCCTAGTAAAGGCAAAGAAGGACCTCGTTATAGAGTTTGCGGACACGTTCTCATGGTTCTGCTCAGTTCTCAATAAGGTGAGATTGATCTCGAGGAACTGCAGGCAAGAATGCTGCCAATACGCCGACGAAGACGATGACTTCTTCGAGCACAGGCTAATCGACAAATACATGCCTAACGGCCGGCCAGAGTGCCCGACATGCCACAAGTGTCCGTGTGAGTGTGTCTTCTTTGAGTCGCCACCAGAGTGCAGTGACACCGCCCCATCCGCAGTCGAGGGCTGAAAAAACAACGCCAAGTGACTCGAGTATCATCTGTGGCGAACGACCGACTGGCGGGAGTATTCTCATTCTGGACTACTTGGAAAGCCCGGCAAGCTACCACTCCAGGGAGAGTTGAGTATGCCTCAGCGACCAGACAAGGACGAGTACTACTTGGGAATCGCGCGCGAAGTGGCGCGGCGGGGAACCTGCTTGCGGCGGAACTATGGCGCAGTTATTGTGAGCAGAGACCAGATAATCACTACTGGCTACACAGGATCTGCACGCGGAGCGCCTAATTGCATAGAACTGGGTGAATGTCCTCGGGAGGCAGCAAACATTCCTCGAGGCGAACGGTACGAACTCTGTAGGGCAGTCCATGCAGAGATGAATGCAATCATTCATGCTGCACGAGCCGACATGGTCGGACGAACGCTCTACCTCGTCGGAATAACCCCGGATGGCGAGGTAGTCGAGGGAGTGGAGCCTTGCCGACTATGCAAGCGGGTGATCATCAACGCTGGCATCAAGTACGTCACCACCATGAAACAGGATGGCGGCGCGAAGAAGTTTGTCGTTGAAGGCTGGCTTGACGAGGAGAATCTCGAGTACGTGAAGCATACGGACCCCACTGGGAGTACCGAATGAAGAGGCATGTCTTGTGATCCCGCGGAGGACGCCCACAATGGACAAATACTACTTCGGACCCGACGAGGTAGCGGTTATCCACTTCTAGCCGACATTTCCCGTCCGCCACGACGAGCAATCCCCGGCCGCGGTCCATGAGGGTCAATGTCGAGCCGGATCGTCCGGGACCACGTTCGGTTTCAGCTTCCTCCTCCCAAATAGACGGGAAGATATCATACGCCTGCTTTATGAATTCCTGCAAGCTCTCGCTATGGCTGTCAAAATCCGGCGGCAGATGTACGAGTTCGTGATTAGCCAGATCCGTCAGTATAACCCAACAGTGTGGGTCGGCATCTGCAAAGAGACACGGCAGATGTGGTTCGACCTTGAGGAATACCTGACGCCGCCAACGTGCAACTGCCTGCCATAAGAACTTTGGAAAGCACGTTCCAGAGCACGTCGCCCTGGCCCAAGCCTTCCTGGATAAATGAGCAGTCATCCAGCAATGTCCTCTCACCTGACTTGAGGACGACTTTGATAGCCGGCCAAGCTTGCGAAGCCCTTGGCCGCAGTGGGGCTGCAAAGCCCAGTCTGGAGCAGGCTGGGATAAAAAGGGGTAAGTATGTCCGATCCTATCAATAGGGCAATCGAATGTAGAGAGTTCTCACAGCTAGGTGCACTGTTGCTCAGCTGGATGGATTCTGAGCAGCGGGCTCAGTTCCAAGAGAGCGCCATGCACAGATAGCTATGGGACTGGCTGTGCTGGCTCAAAGGTGCAGGCCGGGCCGACAGCACTATCTCTGCCTATGCTCGAGACCTGTGGGAATTCACTGTGTGGCTTCAATTTGAGGCAAACCTGACCCTCACCGCAGACCAGTTGAGATCCGCCCACATGCAGGACTATCAGGCCTACCTGGGCAGCCAAGGTCTGGCTCAGTCCACCATCTGCCGCAAACTCGACGCGCTCAGCGGATTCTTCAAGTACCTGGTCCGTGCTAATGTAATGAGTTCCAATCCGCTTGATTACGTACTCCGCATCCGCCCCAAGAACATCAGGGACAACTGGCTGCCGGAGCGCGAAGCTGCCAGAATGCTCAACGTCATACAGACGCCGATCGAGCAGGCCGTTTTTATGATATGTTACCAGGCTGGCTTGCGCAGGGGCGAGGTGCACGCACTGAAGATCAGCGACGTTGACCTGGACAACAGGATGCTGAGGGTGTACTCAACGAAGAACAATACCACCAGGCACGTACCTATGTCAGATGAGCTGGCCTGTTGTTTGCAACAGTACCTCCAAACTCGCCCTCGGTGTGAGCTTGACGAATTCTTCATCACTAAGAGCAACCGTCCGGTATCCAAGAGCACGTTTGACCGCTGGTTCCGCAGCTGGACGAAGCAGGTGGGACTGGACGACAAGGGCTACGTCTCCACGATCTGCGCCACAGTGCGGCTACCAACTGGATGCACAACGGCCTTAACATTGTTGAGGTTGAGCAACTCCTTGGCCATACCAATCTGGAA
>SDBU01000058.1_pt1 | contig 138817 bp, 121 predicted proteins | sample 2277071 | NCBI WGS metagenome assembly SDBU01 (sample SAMN10397929, study PRJNA504765) | marine sediment metagenome | isolation source: marine sediment core GS08_GC12, 126 cmbsf | place: Arctic Ocean: Gakkel Ridge, Loki's castle | collected 2008
TGTTTTTACTGACTTAAGAGCTTAAGCTTGTGCCTTTTTGTTTTTCAAGGTTTTACTTGGAATTAGGTGAGCTTCTCTAGAGAGTTATGCAACACACCCAGTTGAAGCTCATAATCAAACGGGGTCACAGGAAATTAATGAAGAAAAGATGTATGTAGATCTGGCCAATATTCATATAGATGAAACGGGAATTTATGTTACTTTCTATGACGAAGAATGGATTCAAGTTACCGAGTTACATAAGGATGAAAAAGGATTCTCAGTGGTCATGAATAAAGATAAATGGGCATCAATACTCTGGAAATGCCCAGGTTGTGGTTTCGAGAATAAATTTTGGAAGAGAACGTGTGAGAATTGTGGGTATAGACCTAGACATTGAAGACTCATAAGTTCTTATTTTCATTGATTGATCTTGAAACGAGATCTATATTAGTTTCAAAATGATTAAGCAATATTTTGCTGTTTTCCCAAAAGCAAGCTTTTTTATTGAATTTCCTTGCTGTATTAAATATCATTAGGAGTTAATTATCAGAAATCGTTTTCTTTCAGTTGTAGTTTTTCTGCCAATTAGTTTGGTTATGCTGATTGCGTTTTTTCTTTTCTTAAATTCTGAGAAAAATCAGCAAGACTTTTCGAAAACTTGTATTAATCAGAAGCTAGACCTTATTCCTGAAATGGAAAAGGACTACTTGAAATATTTTTTTCATTACCTCCTTTGTTTTGATTCTTCAGCTTTTGTATTTTTTGGTGATAAACCAATGTCATTATCTGGATATTTTGATCTAGAAGATTGTGAATTAAGTGATCAATATATTGACCCGTACTCTTTCATTAATTTTTCAAATTCGAAATTAAAAAAGGGCTGGGAAATGTGGAAAAAACATAGACGATTTTTCCCAAGTCAAAAATACCTGATTGTACAGGTACCTCATGAAAATCAAAGTTACAAATTTATCATTCTCATCAATAAAGTAAACTTTCTCAAAGTTGTGAATGAAAATATTGATGATTTTCAAAGGATCCTTGGAGAACAAATCACTGCTAAAAGTGTCTTGAAAATGTTTAGTAATCCTAAAGGATACTTTCAGGAGATCCTCGGAAATCATCATGCTCTTCTGGGTCTGTTGTTAGGATATGGTAAAGGAAATACTTGGCTATTTCAGAGAAGAATGGAGATAGATCCTCGTTTCGCTGTTCCAAAATCATGTGTTATCGATATTCATTCAATGAAACCTTCACCCGGCTTTCAGAACCTACAAGAAGAAATCAAGTGGATTTCTCAAAACTCAGCTTTTTTTTCCAACGTTATGAATATTGACTCTACATTTAATTATCTTGGATTAAAATTCCCAGAATTTCTCGTAAATCCAAATACAAAAGAAACACATCAGCTGACGGAAAAATATTTTCAAGAATATAAGAGGATACTTCATCGATTTTATGAGAAAGACTTTCTAGAAATTACTTTACAAGAATTTGTGGGAAATTCGTCTTGATACTAATAGTGTCCAATATCTTAAGAAGTAAATATGTGCGCGTTCGTGTGGGCAGATCATTTGGTTCTAAGCAAGGGGACCATCTCAAACTATCGGAAAAGTTAACGATAAGGCTGTACCAAGACAGCGCATAGATTACCTCCAGATCGAATGAGAATAACCGATGTAGTGTAAGGGATGTTTTGTACGCGAAGAGAAAAATAGCCTTCACTTCAAAGAAATTGAAATCTATTCCTTTATCTCGTCGATGAGGAGAAAATTGACAAAGGCGACTATTGGTCAACTTTTGGGCAGCAGGTCAGTTGGGACCTTGTTTGCAATCGGAGCGATCGGTTAGAATGAATTTCTGTGTAAAAAAGAGGTATCAAGATGGTTGACAAGGAAAAGTTTGCTGAAGAAGATGCAATGGGCTACAACATCTATATTGTGGCTAAGAACTTTGAGCTCACCGATCCGATGCGTCAGCATATCTGGGATAAGCTGAGTAAGATAGAGAAGTTCCATAATCATATTATGGATGTCCATGTTACCCTGGATATTGAACGAGTAGAGCACGTCTGCGTGATCACATGTCATTTCAATCACATTAAGGTGAAGGTCGAGGGGCGTAGTACCGATATGTATGCTTCGATTGACATGGCGATTCAGAAGCTACAGAGACTCTTTCGCAGGTGGAAAGGGAAAATCCAAGACTACCACAAGAAGGCGGTCAACTCTGTTGAAATGGCAGTTGCTGTTTATGGACGCCCTCCACCAGAGGTCGAAGACGAACCTGCAAGTGAAGAGGAAGAGATTGCTGAGTTCAATGAGGAGATCGATGAACAGAATCTCGAAAAATGGATGCCCGGTAAGGTTCTCTCCTCTGAATCTCGCATTCTCAAGACTCTTAAAACAGACGAAGCGATCATGAAGATGGAGCTTTCGAACGATCGGTTCATGCTTTATCGTGATGAGCAGGACAGTAAGCTCAAGTTGATCTATCGTCGTGACGATCAAAATTATGGCATTATCCAAGCTGAGGGGTAGTCTCTACGACCCTTTCCGGCGTGCTATGGTTGCAGCGACTCCCGAAGAGATCGTTCGGCAAAAGCTTCTTCAGATGATGGTCTCTGGACTGGGGTATCCCAAAGAGCTCATCTCTGTAGAAAAACAGCTCTCGGAACTTCCGCATATCAGCAAAGGGGGCCCTTTGCCGAAACGTAGGGCCGATATCATCTGTTTTGCTGCGAATATCCACCCTGAGTATCCAATGTATCCTTTACTATTGATTGAGTGTAAGGAAGGGGCTGTTGGAGAGGATGCCAAGGAGCAAGCTCTCGGCTACAACCACTATGTGCAAGCCCTTTATGTCGGTGTTGCAGGAGATGGGCATTTCGAACTTATTTTTCCAAAAGCGGTCTCTTTTTTACCCACCTATTCAGCACTATTGGAGGCTGTTTCTTTATGCAAGTGACGTTACCCGATGCTGATGTTCTTGTTCTCTATGGGGTTCCTAGCCAGGAGTTAGAGAGCTTGCTTCGAGAGTGGTTGGCAGAGAGCGATGAGCGCTACGCTGTGGTGTTGGAGGATGATGAGCGGGCCTTATTGGGGCTAACGACTCATGAAAGGATCCGGTATTGCTTTGCGGAAAATGAAGAGGCGCTTAAGAAGGTGTCTTGGGAGCTGGTCTTTCTCTCTTTTGCTTTTTTGGAATTTCCGGGTAATTCTCAAAAGGACCCGAGTAAAATGAACGCCTTTTACGGTCACCTTGAATTTATCCTTAAGGGAGTGCATCTCGTCGCTTCCGACTTTTTCAAACAAGGTGTTGATCGTCTTGATAATTTTTTGCAAAACGGCTCTCGCGCAAAGGAGATGCGTGATGGAAGAGAGCTTTTTGGGAAGTTTGAAGGTGTTCCTGCAGTGATCTGCGGCGCAGGCCCTTCTTTAGAAGAGGATATCGAGTTTTTAAGAGAGGCTCAGGAGAGCGCTCTCATTTTTGCTGGGGGGACTGCCTTGAGCGCTCTGTCGAAGCTCGGAATCACTCCCCATTTTGGTGGGATGGTCGATCCCCATCCTCCTTCTGAGCGGTACAAAGAAGGAAAGAGTCTTCAGATCCCGACGTTTTTCCAGATGCGGGTTCACCCAGATCATTTGGGGGAAGAGCTTTTGTGGATGCCTGGGCAGGAGAATGATCTTTTTGAAAACGAGTCTTTCGATGGGGGATGGAATAGTGCGACCTTTTTGACGAGTATTAGCTATCGCCTCGGATGCAATCCCATTATCCTTGTGGGAGTCGATCTCGCTCAGCAAAAGGGTAGAGTGTATGCGGCAGGACTCGAGCGTCCTGAGGGTGGCGATTGGATTGAAGTTGGAAAGGATGGACTGTTGACGACAAGGGACTGGCTCTTTGCTGCCGATTGGCTCTCGCAGATTGCAGAGGGGGCGCCAGTAGTGACATGGATCAACCGATCAAAGGGACTCGAGATTGAGGGGTTTGCTACTTCTGGGGGAGATTTACCTGAAAAGAGGGATCTTGCTCCAGTAGTAAAGCAGGCTCTTTCTGGAATAGAGAGAGGCATCTCTCTTCCCATCGCTCCTGCAGAAATAGAGCAGAGTATTGCACGGGTAGGAGAGCTCGTAGCAGAAATCCTCGCTCTTTTAGAAACCCTTTTCCCCCAGTCGCCGAATTTGAATGGAGAGTATGCCCTTCTCAAACGGGAGATTGAAAATACGCTGGCTTATGAACAGTTTTTTGCGCCCGTATGGGAGGTCTGGAAATACCCCGTGGCTCGGCAAGTGCCAAAGGGAGTGCCAGAGGGGTACGGTTTGGAGGTTCATAAATGGCTGCTCATCAAAGGAATTTGTGATGGAAGATCTGTATGAGATAAAGGAAAAAGACTTTTCTATTATCGATCGAGAACTCGAGGTTCACCTTGTGGGGGAGCTCGGTATGGAAGAGAAGGCTTTTTTTGCAGGGGGAGCAGTTCGATCGATCTGTTACCGGAAAGACGGTAGGCTTCACGGCCCCTCTCGCTTTTACAGTGAGAAGGGAGCCCTTCTCTCCGAGAGCTGGTACTTTGATGGAAACATCGAAGGGAAGGTCCATCGGTACTATCCATCGGGGCAGCTCTATGCAATAGAGCGCTACGTTGGTGGCAAAGCGCATCTCACCCATGAGTTTTACTATATCGATGGTACGTGTAAGACGGTCATTCGGTACTGTAAGGGTGAACTCAATGGAGAGACGGAGCTTTTTTGGCCTGATGGAAGACCGAAGAGGTGCACCCAGTTTGTCCATGGGGAGCCAGAGGGGCCAGGAAAAATCTTTAACGAAGATGGGGTCTTGATTGCAGAAGCTTGAAGCACGGTATCCCGATCTCTCTTTTCTTCTGTCTCTTTTTCCTCATGAGTCTGTCTCTCTTGGAAGTGACCCAACTGCTTTGAGTAGTTGGCTAAAGAAGCAACGGCTGGAAGAGATAGAGGTGATGTACATTGTCGGGCTGATTGGCTTTTCCCTGCCAGAGCAAATTGTGGACTGGCTTAGAGAAAAACAAGAGCACGCTCTTGTTTTTATTGAAGAAGAGCTGGGCGCTTTTGGGGCCTTTCAGGAAGAGGAGTTATATGAAAACCCGCAAATTCACTTCCATTTCTCTCAGGGAGATGTGATTGAGGAGCTTTCTCAGGAGTTTCCCCTCGATCGGATTGGAGTTTTTGTCGGGGAGGGGAGGGAGTTTGATGCTTTAGGGCTAGAAAGGCGCTCTGCGGCTCTTTCTGCTCTATATTCGGATGTTCTCTTTAGTCACAAGATTGTCGAGAATGTCCTCACCAATTACCAGCGATTGCCAGGATCGTTTGCAGCGAATCGGTGGGAAGGGGCTTTTGAAGGGGTTCCGGCGATCATCTGCGGAGCAGGGCCTTCTTTGGAGAGAGCTGCACCGCATCTTAAGGAGCTCTCTGACCGGGCCCTTATTTTTGGTGGGGGGTCGGCGATCACGGCTCTTACAAGAAAGGGAATTGTTCCCCACTTTGCGATGGCCTTAGATCCAAATCCTGAGGAATTCGATCGGTTGAAACAGAGCTGGTTTTTTGAGGGGCCTTTTCTTTTTGCTCCTCGACTGAATCGCGAGGTTTTTGCTTGTTCCAATGGCCCCTTTGGTTATGTCAAAACAGATACGGGGGGGCTCACTGAGAGCTGGCTTGAGGAGGTTTTTGGGATGACCGATCGCCCCATTGGGCCGGATATGGGAGAAGAGGCTTTTTCTGTGACCACTTTGGCAATCAGCTATGCGGTGGCACTCGGATGCAACCCAATTATTTTGACAGGGGTGGATCTCGCCTTCACGGAAGGGAAGCGGTATGCTTCCGGCATTGAAGCAGAAGATGGAGAAAAGGAAGATCCCAGAGCTCTTGAGAAGCGGCTCATGGTTAAGGACATCTATGGCAATTCGGTAGAGACTCTTCTCAAGTGGATCATGGAAGCCGATGCCATCAGTGCTTTTGCAAAGGAGACAACTAAGGCACGCTTCATCAATGCATCAGAGGGGGGTATTGGTTTTACCGGTATTGAGAACCTCTCTTTTGCGAGAGCGATCGAGACTTATTGTCTCGAGCAGAGGGATTTGAAAGGGCGCATCCATCAGCAGATTCAAGAGACTCCTTTGTCTATTAGTGAGGGAGATTTTGCGGAGCATTGGGAAGATCTTCATGTCTCTTTAAAAAAGTGCATCGCTTTGAATGAGCTGATCTTGCTGGAACTTGTGAAAAAGCGGGAGACGGGCAAGCTTTTAATTGCACAAAGCGATCTTTTGGAAGAGAAGGCCTACCATTGCTTTTTAGAGGGGATAGATCTCTCTTTGAGCCGTATTTTGCCTCGGTACTTTCCTTCCATCGATCTCAATGAGGGGAAGTGGAAAAGGGAGAAGGCTAAACATCAAGAGCTCCTTCTGCATATGAAGAACTTTCATGAGATTCTATCCTCCTTGCGAAAATATCCTCTCCCCACCTAACCTTGTCATAGGAATCAACGGGGATCTGATCGATTTGTGAAAAAGTCTATTCTCTATTTCTCTATTTTTATTCTTTTTTTGGGATGTTCCGGGCTTGAAGAGTCGGAAAAAGAAAAGATCCGCAAGATGAATGCTACTGGAGAGTATATCTACCGCTCTTCTGATGATACTTTTTTCAGTATTGATCCTCCGAAAAGACATATCCGAGAAAACTATCCTTGGGAAGAGAGCTTCATCGGTAATCAGGTAAGGATCACCAAGGAATTTTTTCGCTGCATGGGAAGCAGCCAGAATCCCCCATTAAAAAAAGAAGTGAGCGGGCAGCCCGCCTATACCTTTGATTGCGGGGGGATGTTGCAGCATAGTCTTCCCCTCATGAATGGGAAGGAGTTCACCTACCCAGTTCTGATCGATCTACTCAACTACGTGCAAGAGAGGACCGGGAAAAAGGTGATCATCACCTGTGGGCATAGGTGCCCCACACACAATACCTATTCTGATCGAAGTCGATTCAACCAGACATCGAAGCATATGATCGCAGCTGAGGTGGACTTCTACGTCAAGGGGTTAGAGTGGAGCCCTGAAAGGGTAGTGGAGATTCTTCTGGAGTATTATGCGAATCATCCAAAATGGTCTGAAGATCCGAAGTATGTGAACTTCCAGCGCTATGAGCGGGAGACCAATGTCTCAATGCTCCCTTGGTATAATAAAGAGGTCTTCATCAAGGTCTTCAAAAAAGATGAGGGGAGGGATCTCGAGAATGCTCATCGTTTCCCTTATGTCAGTATCCAGGTCAAGTGGGATAGAGATGCGGAGGAAGCGGTGACCTACAGCTGGTCTAAGGCTTTCAACGGTTACCTCCGTTATTGATCAAACCTAAGTTACTACCTCCTTTTCTCTAGGCGCTAGCGAGCTGTTTAGATACAAGATTCGATGGCGATCTCCATATGCATACATATGGGCGAGCGATTGAAGCGCAGTAGATAAATAGTGTAGCCAGCATAGGGGAAAGATGGGTAGTAACTTGGGTTGATATATTTCCCATTTCTGGAGTATTATAATGCTGATTTTTGTGCCGATGTGGCGGAATTGGTAGACGCGGCAGATTCAAAATCTGCTCTTAGCAATAGGGTGTTGGTTCGAGTCCAATCATCGGCATTTCATTCTTCTTTTAAAATTGTGCTCCAGTGATCGGTCTTTAGTTCTCCCATAAGTGCGAGCATATTGGATTTTCATCTATATTAAGCAGTTTTCGAGTTGGCTGATAAAGAGCTCTGGATCTTCCCTTGCGAGTATCGAGGGCGCGATGAAAATAAAGTCCCACTTTAGATTTTTACCAAAAAAAGGCCTCAAAATTCATGCAAATTCAAAGTTGCATCTTGAATTTGCATGTTTTTAGTTTCTCACTAAAGGAAAGTTTTTGAGGTAAGTATCCGTAAGCTATTTGTCTCTAGAAGTATATGGTGTCTGAAAAGGGAATGTTGCAGAGACGGGTTATCCTCCTATTTTCTAAGGCTTATCTTCTATACTCGTCAATTTTTCTCTTTTCAGAATGAAGATCTGGCTTTCCCATGTTGATTCTCCTTGTCGGCAACTTTAGGAATTTCCGTCTCTGCTCGAATCATCTCTCCTTCGAGTCTGCGCGCGCGGGCGGAAAAAGTGATAACAATTTCTCTTCCTAACAAATTGGTTTCTTTACCTTTCCATTAATTCAGATCTGGGGTTGACGGCATGTAGCTTATATGCTACAGTGACAAATACATGAGTATAGAAATCAAAATTTATAGGACACCCTCAGGAGAAGAAAATTAAGAAAACCACAAGTTACAAAGAGCATCTTTCTAAACGTCTTAAAAATCCAAAAGAAGCTGCAGCCTATCTTAATGCAGCATTAGAAGATGAGGATCCTCGTGTTTTTCTAGTAGCTCTCAAAGATGTTACTGAAGCTCATGGCGGAGTATCAAAACTAGCAAAAGAAGCTGAGTTGAATCGTGAAAGCTTGTATCGCACTCTTTCAATGAAAGGAAATCCTCGCTTAGAATCTCTGGTTGCTATTCTTGATGTTTTGAATCTGCATATTTCTATTCAGCCCTTAAGTGCATAAATTCAGGAATCATACGAATATAATGGATTCCCATACTTTCACTCTCTGAGAATTATTATTACAGAGAAGTTTGCGGAAGAAATAGGCTGCTTCATTCACTTACGAATTTCCACCTTAGTTTCATTGATGCTTGAGAGTTTATAGAAAATCTATTAGTATATTTGGAATATTTTAGGGATTGTAGTAGGAAAAGTGAAGAAATATATCATTTTGCTTTTGATTTTTAATTTAATGCTCAATTCAGTTACGGCTAATCCTAAAAAAATTTCGTTTGTTGCAAATCAAGAAACAATGGGTGATGGCATCAATCCTTTATCTATGGATTATTTTCTTGATAAGCAATATCCATACTTGTCAATAATTGTCCCTTTTCTAAAAGAAAGAAAATATGAAATTGAAGTTTTAGATTGGAAGGATCCCTCTATACATTGGAAGAATAAAACAGCTATTATTTTTGGACCTATTTGGGGATATACAAAGAATTCTAATGATTTCATTCGATGGATTAATGCCCTTGAAAGAGATAAAATTAAGACAATAAATAGCTTGGAATTTATTAGATGGAATCTGAGGAAAAGTTATTTACTTGAACTACAGAAAATAAATATCAATATTCCTTCAACAATCCTGGTTGATTCTGCATCGAATCTCTCACTTGAGGACGCTCTAATTTTATTTGAAAATCAATTCGACATAAATGATGTAATTATTAAAGGCGTTGTTGACGCAGGTGCTTTTACTTATAAGCACCTAACTTCTAAAAACAAACAGGAATGTATAAATTTTTATGAAATTATAAAATCCCAAAATTCTGGAGTTGTAATACAAAATTTCATTCCTGAAATCTGTCAAAAAGGAGAATTGCGTTTTGTATTTTACGGGAGAAAGCTATCTCATTTTTTTGTCAGAGTTCCTTGCAAAAATGAAGAGCGAATTCAACCTTTTTATGGTGGCAGATCTTTTCATATCAACCCATCTAACATACAATCATCTATTGAAGAAATAAAGAAAGAATTTAGACCAGATCTCATCCTAAATGTGAAAGAAATAGTCGCAGCACGAGAACAAGTAAAAAAAATTCACTCTAAATTGTTCTCTTATTTGGAGAACATAAAAATTGTTCCTCCTCAGTATTTATGCATAGATGGGGTTATGATAGATCACAAATTTACTGTTATGGAAATTGAGGGAATCGAGCCGTATATGGAAATGTGCGAGGGAATGGAACATGACCCTAACAATAATATTATTGAAAACTATTTTCTTAGTGTCATTCCTTAGATCATCTCAATGTGATCTGCACTAAACTAGTCGGAGGCCCCTTCCGCCTTGCTTCCCTCAGGTCTGTATTCTTAAAGGAGGTAGATAGCATCGAATCAACCACCTCTATTCATACTGGTTTTGAGACTACGATAAAGCAGCGTTTCCAGATTGCGAGAGGGACAAAAAGCTTGGACTTTTGATAGAATGTTGTGCTTGTGAAACAAATTGGATGACATAGATGCGATGGATTGAACGATTTGATCTTTTTCTCTTTGATTTCGATGGGCTGCTCGTAGATACGGAGCCTTTGCATTATAGGTCTTACCAGCTTTTGTGTGAGCGTTATGGATATCAGCTCCCATTTGATTTTGATCAATATATTCAGGTTGCCCATACAACTAGTACTGGTCTTAGGGAGTCGATACACCCTCATTTGGATGGAGATTGGGATCTTCTGTATAAGGAAAAAAAGGCGATCTACCTGGAGCTCGTTCGAGATGGAGAGCTTAAACTGATGGCTGGAGTTGCTCTTCTGTTAGAAGAGTTGGCGAGATCTGGGAAAAAGCGGTGTGTTGTCACCCATTCGGTTAAGATGCATGTGGAAGCGATTAAGGAGCTATTGCCAGTCCTAAAAACGATTCCTGTCTGGATCACCCGAGAAGACTATGAGAATCCAAAGCCAGCTCCTGATGGGTATGCCCATGCGATTGAGTTGTTAGGGGATCATGATGATCAGATTGCGGGATTTGAAGATAGTCTGAGAGGATTAGAGTCGCTTAAAGGGACAAGAGCTCTGCCGGTATTGATCTGCAATGAGTCCCATCCCCAGATGGAGGGGGCAAATCTGAAAGGTACTCATCATTTTGCTTCGATTGAAGCAGTACCGAGAACATTCGGTAAATAGTGTACCTTGACGAGGAAGAGCCCATGGGGAGGGGCGCATGTAGGCGCTTTTCTTCTGTCTTTGGCTGCAAGAATTGTGCTGATCTCTTCTTGAGATAGGGCGCCTCTGGCAACATCGAGGAGGGTGCCGACGATATTGCGCACCATCTTGTACAAGAAGCCGTCGGCTTCGAATTCTAGGATAATGTTTCCGTTTTCTTCGAGGAGATCCAGTCTGTGGATTGTTCTGATGGCATTTTTGCTGGCACTTCCTCTATGCGCTTCATTGGAAAAGGAGGTGAAGTCGTGGGTTCCAAGAAACTCTTTTGTAGAGTTTTTTAGTTTGGGGAGGTCAATGGGGTAAGGGAGATGATAGGAGTAGAGTCTAGTGAATGGACTCGAGACAGGGGCTATTTCAAGGTGGTAGCGGTAGACTTTGCTAGTCGCACTATAACGAGCATGGAAATTCGGTGTTGTTTCTTGAAGAGAGAGGATGCGGATGTCTGGTGGTAATATCCCATTGAGCGAGTGGAGGAGCTTTTTGAGATCGAAGTGGACGGAGGTGGAGAAGTGGGCGACTTGTCCGTGTGCGTGGACACCGCTATCGGTTCGTCCCGATCCTGCGATTGGTGTGTCTTCACGGAGTATTGTGGCAAGAGTCTCTTGAATTAGAGCTTGAATGCTCTTTGCATTGGGTTGGATTTGCCAACCGCTGTATTGGGTTCCGTCATATGAGATGAGGAGTTTGTATTTAGTGGACGAGGGCTCTTTCATCGAGGATATACTGGGCAAAAGCGAGGTCTTCTGGAGTGGTGATTTTAATGTTGTCGTTGGAACCTTCGACGAGCTTAGTGGGTTTCAAGAGGAGCTCGGCAAGGGAGACGTCGTCGGTGACAGTGAGGTTATTCTCATTGGCGTGAGCGAGTCCTTCTTGGAGGATCTCTTTTCTCACGACTTGGGGGGTTTGAATCTCAAAAAGAGTAGATCGCTTCAATGTTTTTGTGACCATCTGATTGGGGTCTCCCTCTTTGATGGTTGCTTTTACAGGGGTAGCTAGGGTAGCTGCTCCATGTATTTTGGCTGCATCGATCACCCGCAAGACATCTTCTTCTGCGATGAGGGGACGGGCGGCGTCATGTACAAGAATGAGATCGGTATCAGATGGGGCTTTTTCGAGGCCCTTAGCGAGAGAATCTTGTCTTCGAGGGCCAGGTCTGGCGAAAATGGCTCCCTCAAATAGGGTCTCATACTCCTCTTCACATACGACGACGATGGAGTCGATGCTTGTTAGGCGAGAGAGAAGCACAAAGCTATAACAGGCGATAGGCTGCCCTGAGAGGGGGAGGTATTGCTTGGGAAGGGAGGCTCCCATCCGTTGCCCTCTTCCTCCTGAAAGTAGAAGAGCTGTTATGACCATGAATTAGAGGGAAGGGCAGGAGCGAATTTGATAGAGCATTTCGCTCCTGCCCGTAGTTTAATTATGAAAGATGCTTGCTGACTTCTTTTGTCATGTCAAACATGTTGATCGGTTTTTTGCCGAGCACTTTCGCAAGCTTATCATCTGGATTGATGAGGCGTCTGTTTTTTTCATCTTGGCGCTTATGTTTTTTGATATATTCCCAAAGTTTTTTTGTGACTTCGGTTCGAGGCATAGGTCCTTTCCCGACAATTGCAGCGAGTTCTGGACTCAGTTTTTTAGGCTCCATGAATTTGGAAGTTTTTTGTTTTGCCATTTTCTACTCCTTGATGAAAATGAATTTATGGCCTGTCCGCAAAGCCGAGTGCGGATTCGTCACGAGGGTTCTTTTTTTCCTCGAATGACAATTTGTATCTCTGAAGGGGGATTATAGTCAAAAAAAAATCGCTTGGCTAGGAAAATTTTCTTAAGGGTCGACTTTCCATCTTGCAATTTTCATTTGTTCGTGTTCTTTTCAACAAAGATATGCGAGGATAAGGCTATATGTCCATCAATGCACAGTCGGTTCATGAGCTCCTAGAAAAGAGCGGTCACGTTTCTCTTCGAGAGAGAATTTTAGGTGTGAAATCGGCTGAAGAGAAATTAGCCGTTTTAGAAAAAAGTAAGGGCGTGGCTGATTTTCTTGCAGATAGAGGGGAGTTTTTCCCTCTTGTACAACCGCTGTCGGCTTCCCAGAAAATCCTATTTTACTCGATCCTCGCTCTTGGCCAGGGAGAGAGGCTCTTTGCATCCAGCTCATCTCTTCAAAGTAGCGATCTTGAGACTCTTCTCAGTACTTTGGAGCCTGTAGAAGAGTTCTACAAAGAACTCGGGGGGCTTGTTGGATATCATGTGACTTGTTTGGAGTTGCTCAAGCAAAAAGGAGAAAAGACTCAACGGGGGAGATATCTCCCTCCACAGCCGTTTGATATTTCTCAAGAAAATCGGTTTGTTCGAGAGGAATCTCTTTTTGCTCTTCGGCATATGGAGCAGTTTGGTGAGATCATCGCACTTGGAGGTGCTGCCGATCGTCTTGCTCTCTATAATGAAGAGACGGGCAATGATCATACAGCTGCTGTAATGGAGTTTTGTGGACAGAGTCTTTTGCAAAGGCTCATTGGTGATCTGCAAGCGCGTGAATTTCTCTCATACCGTCTTTTTGATCTCCAAGTGCGTGTTCCATTAGCAATCATGACATCCAATGAAAAGCACAACGATGCAGAAGTGCGTGCCATGTTTAAGGAGAAGAACTGGTTTGGACGCCGTGAGGAGGATTTTTTCCTTTTTTCTCAACCCCTTGTACCTGCCATGAATAAGCGAGGAGAGTGGTGCATTGTAGAGCCGCAGAAATTTCTTCTTAAGCCAGGCGGTCATGGGGTGATTTGGAAGCTCATGAGAGATTTCAAGGTCTTAGAATGGTTTAAAGAGAGGGGAAAGACAAAAGCTCTTGTGCGGCAAATCAACAATCTCATTGCAGGTGTAGACTATGGGCTACCCGCTTTTCTCGGGATCGGCCTGAAAAGAGATTGTCGATTTGGATTCGCTGCCTGTCCCCGCATGAAGGGGGTGAGTGAAGGGGTGAATGTGGTCATAGAAACAGAGGAAGGAGCAGTCCTCACGAATATCGAGTATTGTGATTTTGCCCATTTTCAGATCGAAGATGAGGACGGGGGGGATTTTTTGACGAATACAAATCTTCTGTTTGTTGATCTTGAAGGAGTGGAGAGCTGGACAGAGAGGGATCCGATTCCAGGGCTGCTTGTCAATGCTAAGTCAGTCAAGATCCCCGATGCTTCTGGGAAGATCCAGCAAGAGGAAGTTCTCCGATTGGAATCGACAATGCAAAATCTTGCTGACTCTCTTTTCGAACCGAGTAAGGGAAATGGAAAGTTAGAAAAGAGTTTTATCACCAACAATTTGAGAAGTAAAACCATCTCGACAATCAAGAAGGAGTTTGCCTTCGGCTCTTCGATGATGCAAACACCGGAGCAGTGTTTCCTCGATTTCCTCAAAAATGCTCGCGATCTTCTTGTGAATTATTGCGACTTTGAAGTGCCGGGATTGAGAGAGGAAGGGGACTTTCTTCTTAATGGCCCCTCTTTTATTTTTCTCTATCATCCCGCTTTGGGACCCTTTTACCAGGTCATTCGTCAGAAGGTGAGAAAGGGTCGGTTTGCTCATGGGAGTGAATGCCTCTTTGAGATCGCTGATCTCTTTGTTGAAAATCTCGATTTGGATGGGAGCCTCTCTATCTCGACGGAGGCGATCATGGGACACCAGAAGGAGGATGGAGAGGTGGAATACAGTCACCAAACTGGCAAATGTACCCTAAAGAATGTCCGTGTCCTCAACTCGGGAATTCATAGAGAAGCGACCCGTTCCTTTTGGAAAGATGAGATTGTCCACCGTGAAAAATGTGAGATCATCATTGAGGAGGGAGGGGAATTCTATGCTGAGGATATCACCCTTCGAGGGAATTTACGCATTCGTGTTCCTAGTGGTGTCAAAATCACAGCTGTAAAGGATGAGGGGGGCGTTGAACTTGTCCAAGAACTTCTTACTAAGCCCTCATGGCGATGGGTCTATACGATAGACGAAAAGAAGCGCATTATTCTTAATCGCTGCCACTGAAACAACTCTTTTTTTAAAAAAAAGCGAGCCAACTAGATATTTAGGCTCGCTTTTCTATCGAAATAAGCAGGAGTGATTTACGCTGTGGGCGCCTGCTCTCTTGGCTCAGTAGCTCCTTCGCTGCTCAACATAAAATAAGAGCCTAGAACGATAATTCCGCCGGCGAGAAGTGCTAGAGTTACTGGAACGAGAAGAGCCTTATGTTCGACACAAATCTCGCGAATCCTGTCGTAGTAGTCTACCATGACTCTTCCGAGGAAAGTAAATAGTGGCTTGACGAATCCGACAATAGCGGCGCATGTATCAAATGCAGCTTGTAAAATTCTCTGTACTAGTCTTCCTCCCCACTGCGCTGCTTGATAAACAGGAGAGGTAAGGGCATTCCAAGCGCTTGTAGCTGCTTGAGTAGCTGGTTTTGTTGTAGCAACAGCTGCTGGTGTCACCGCGATCATTGCTTGTACAGTCTCAACTGCGGCCATTGGGGTTGGTGCTATTGTCATGGGTACCTCCTAAGGAAATGGTTAAATGTTAAGGAGTTCGGGTCTCCTTTTTTTAGAAAAACAGGGACAGTATAGCCAACGATTCTTTTATGTAAAGGGGGGAGTTTTTCCCCAAAAAATTGGCGTTATCAGTTACCAAGGAACTTACTTCTCTCTATTGGCGAATAGAAAAAGGATTGTCTGCCAAAGTTCTCGAGGATGGTTGGGGAGCAAAAATAATCGAACGACTTGCTAAGGACATATCCTACTCATTCCCAAAGGCAACTGGGTTTTCATATCGAAATCTTTACTTTATGAAACAGTTGTCTGAAGGATATCCAAATGGTATTTCTGAAACAGCTGTTTCACAAATTCCTTGGGGTCACAATATCGTTTTTTTACAAAAGATAGGCTCTCCTAAAACAAAGCTTTGGTATGCCGAGAAAACTATCGAGAATGGGTGGAGCTGTAGTATGCTCATAAATTGGATAGAGTCTGATTTATCGTGAACAGAGGAAAGGGTTTGAGCGTTGCAATCTAGCGGACTGGAAGGTATAGTGGTCGGTGCATTCTCCTTATTACTATAGGAATTTTTATGAATGAAGAGCAGCAAGAGCAATTGAGAAGTATTGATGATCGCCTTCTACATATGTGGAGGTATCTTTGACCTCGCTAAGAAACAGGAGAGGTTGAAAGACTTGACGGCGCAGATGGAGAGTCCGACGTTTTGGGAGGATCCTTCAGAGGCGCAGAAAGTCATTGACGAGTCTAATCAATTGAAAGCATGGACAGATCCCTATCAAGAGATCAAACGGCGCTTTGAAAACGTGCAAGAGCTACTACCTGAGGTCAATGAGAGTGATGAGGCTGAGTTTTTCGCTGAGTTGATTGAAGAGCTTGTCCAGATAGAAACCCTTCTTGAAGAGCTTGAAATCCGGAAAATGCTTTCTGGGGAACTCGATCCGAAGAACTGCTATTTGAGTATTAACTCAGGAGCTGGAGGGACTGAAGCTTGCGATTGGGCCCAGATGCTCACCCGAATGTATGAGAGGTGGGCTTCAAAAAGAGGGTGGAAAGTCGAGACGATCGATTGTGTTGAGGGAGAAGTTGCAGGGATCAAGAACATCACCCTGAAAATCTCTGGTTCTTTTGCGTATGGCTATTGCAAGGCAGAGAAAGGGGTTCATCGCCTCGTTCGCATCTCTCCATTTGATAGCAATGCGAAAAGGCATACGAGTTTTGCTTCTGTCGATGCGACCCCAGAAATCGATGAGGATATTCAGGTAGAAATTCGCCCAGATCAGATAAGGGTGGATACCTTCCGCGCTTCTGGTGCTGGAGGTCAGCATGTGAATACGACCGACTCTGCTGTTCGGATCACTCATCTTTCCACGGGAATTGTCGTCACTTGCCAGAACGAGAGGAGTCAGATCCAGAATAAGGAGACTTGCATGAAACTCCTCAAGGCTAAGCTCTATGAAAAGGAGTGCCTCGAGAGGGAGAGTAAAATCAAAGAATTAGGAGGGGAGAAGATGGATATCGCTTGGGGCAGTCAAATTCGTAACTATGTTTTCCAACCCTATACTCTTGTCAAAGACACCCGTACCAAGTATGAAGTAGGAAATATCGATAGTGTGATGGATGGAGATCTCGATGGGTTCATCCACGCTTTTTTGAAGGAATTTGGATAAGAGATGACCCTGACAGAGTCGAGTGATTTTGACATTCGTTATACTACTGAAGAGGATATCGAATCTTTGCGGGCTTGGATGGCCTCTCCTGAGATGCTCCATTGGTATCCTCCCTCTCCAGGTGATGAACTGGAGAATTTCATCAGAATATGGATCGGTTTTTCTCGGTATGGGGCTTCTTTGACAGCTCTTTATAAAGATCAGCCTATTGGATTATTTACCCTCTATTTGATGCCCTACAAAAAGGTGGCGCATCATTGCATTTTTCAAATGATCATCGATTCGAAGCATCAAAGGCAAGGAGTGGGCCGCTCACTCGTTAGGAATGGGATGCATCATGCAAAGCAGCAGTTTCGCCTTGAAATGCTCCAGGCGGAAATCATCGATCATAGTCCTATCGTTCCACTACTCAAGTCTATGGGGTTTGAGCTGGTGACTGTTCAGGAGGGGTACGTGAAAGAGGAAGGAAACTATTTTCCGAGGATATTGATGGAGGCGAGCCTCTGATGGGTCTAGAAATCATTTCAAGCAGAGTTGAGGACTCTCTTCTATTGAAAGAGCTATTTCAGCAGCCCGATGTTCTCCAATACTTTCCAATGGAAGATCTCCGGGAGATCGATGATTCGGTACGGATCTGGGAGATTTTCTGCAGGAAGGGGGCGAGCTTGACCTCGGTTGTTGATGGCGTAGCATGTGGCCTTGCTTTTCTGAACTTACAACCTTATAAGAAGTTTGCACACCAGTGTCTGATCACCATCATTGTCGATGACGAATATCGGGGCAAAGGGATAGGAACGGCTCTAATGCACGAGCTCATGAAGCTCTCAAAAGAAAAGTTTTCTCTCGAGATGCTCCATCTTGAGGTCTATGAATCCAATCCCGCTATCCGTCTCTATGAGAGGCTCGGTTTCGAGGTGTATGGGGTCAATAAGCGCTATATCAAAGAAAAAAAGCGTTATATTGATAAAATTCTCATGCAAAAATGGCTCATCTCGCGTTGAATCTTTTGCCTTTATGCTCTACCCTTTTGAGGCTATGGCAGGACATAGTAAATGGGCAAACATTAAGCACCGCAAAGGTCGGGCCGATGCGGCTAAAGGGAAAGCCTTCTCACGGGTCGCGAAGGAGATCATCAGCGCTGTCAAGCAAGGGGGCCCTGACCCCAAAGCGAATACTAAGCTCAAGCTAGCTATTGACAAGGCAAAAGCAGCCAACTTCCCCAATGAGAATATTGAGCGCAACATCAAGAAAGCGAGCAGCGCCGATCAATCTGATTATACTGAGATGACCTATGAGCTTTATGGGCATGGTGGGGTTGGAATCATCGCTCAGGTGATGACCGATAACAAAAATCGCATTGCCTCTGAAATGCGCATCGCCACCAATAAAAAGGGGGGATCGGTCGCAACCCCAGGTTCTGTCGCATTCAATTTTGAAGAGAAGGGAGTCATCCAAATACCGAAGAGCGCAGCTAAAGAAGAATCTCTTTTTCTTCTCGCAACAGAAGCAGGAGCTGAAGACTTCGATAGTGCGGAGGATCTTTTCCTAGTGATCACAAGTGCAAATGAACTCTTTAATGTGAGGGACAAGATTACTGAGCAGGGGATTGCCTGCGCGGAAGCAAACCTCGAGATGATTCCAAAAATCTATGTCGATTGTGACGAAAAGACAGCTAAGGCCAATATGGCGCTCATCGAGTGGATAGAGAATCTTGATGATGTCGATGCAGTTTTTCACAATATGCAGATATAGTTTCACCTCTTGGTATTTACCTCTGCAAATGCTATACTTCCTGATCAAAAAGAAGCATTATGGTTCATCTCTCTGCTACTCATACGTCCCCTATTTCCTTTATGAATTTTATTGTCGCTGCTTACCAAGGGAAAGTGAAAGATCGTTTGGTTGTTCAAAATGGTCAGGTCACTAGCTGGGGAAGAGTTTATGATAGTGAAATAGGCAAAGAAGCCCTGAACAAGCAAATTTGGCGTGTTTTCAGAGAGGCTCTTGCTTCTTCCTTATCCAGTGAGCGTATTGATCATGCCTGTAGTCGATATGGCATTGACTTAAGTAGGATGGAGGACTCTGGCTCCCCTCTTAAGACACGGCATATTGAATACTTCGGCGTCGCTGGAGGTAATGTCTATACTTTTGATTTGCAAGATGAAATGGAGAAAAACGTTCGTAATCCTGGACCACTCTCTTCCAGCTCAGTTGATCAGATCAGACAGTATGTGTTAGCTGCTTCTCAGCATAGGTACCTAGGAAGAAAGGAAGATCCCAAGGTTCTTACGGGGGGGCCTAGAGAGAGTCATGAACAAATCGTTAATAGTTCTTTTAATTCGGATAGGATCCGTTTGAGTTTAGGAACAGATGTAGAAAGTCTCAGGTGGCGCGAGGAGAATCACCCTGACCCTAGAATCCCCGATAATCACCCCTATTATTCGCGACTATCTATGGCTATTGTCAGCCACCTCGAAACAAGCAGAAAAAAACCAGACCTTGAGGTGATTATTCCCGCTCCCGGAGGACGTCCATATAGCCAGGACTATTATAAAGTCCATAAGATCATTTCTCTTGGAGGGTTGAATGCCTTTGCTCTCACTCCAGTATCTAAACACTCCACTCTTCCTCCAATCCTATCATTCCGTTGCACCAAACAGACTCTTGTTCAATCAGGGGCGTTTCCTTCGAATTTTAATAATGCGGATAAAAATATCGGCGAGTCAGGATATAAAGCAGCGAAAGAGGCGCTCACTGCTCTTATGGAAGATGAGGGCTTTCATCGAGGAAAAAAAATCACCGTGCTTAGCTATAGCCAGGGAGGGGCGCACGGAAGCTATTTCATGCGGGATCATTGGGAACAAGTTGATGAATTGGTCTGCTTTAATGGGACAGGTGCAGATAGTCAAGTTGTGGAAGATTTCGCAGATCAGATCAATGCCCTGCCAGAGAACCGGATTCCCCCGAAGATCTATCACTATCGCAATGTTTGCGATGCGGCAGGGAGAAGAGGAGACTGGGTGAATAAAGCGGGGAAAAAACACATTGGTTGGGGGATCAAGCATCCCAATGCAATCGTTCAAGTTGTCCAGTTCATCATCGATAATGTCCCTCACCTCAGCGAGAACATCTTTAGCATTCAAGCGATTTTGAAAGCGCTAGAGTTTCATGCGATCCGCCCTATGGATTGCTCTAGGAAATATCAATTCAATACCTTTAGGGGCCCCACCCAATGTGATCCCATCTTGGACACCTACAATCGAGATCGAACTCTTGAAGATGCTCGTGTGCAATGGGGGCACAATACCTTCCTTTCAATAGGCCGGTTTTTCTATGACCTAACCCAGCTCATTTTCCGTATTTTTGGGCCTGACTTCCTGCGGAAAAAATTGCGTTTTTGATTTTTCTTCCATGAGAAACTGCTTGATGCGAATGAGTGCTGTCAAAGAGACAAGAGCGCTAAAGAGCAGCGAGAGGATAAAGAAACCTTTCGGAAAGAGGATCATCGCTGAGAAAAAGGCAAAAGCTTCTGTTCGTTCTATGATTCCTGGGCTGTAGAAAAAGCTCTTTTCTGTCTCATTTTGAGAGAAGATACCCACCACTAGAAAAGTTGTGATGCAAAAGAGAATACTCCCAAGCATGAGAAGGGAGAGAAGTCCTCTTTGCTCTGGCTCTATAAGAAAAAGCCCTAAGATCACAGCAAACTCAACAAGGCGATCCGAAGTGATATCGAGAGCGGCTCCCTTATCGGAAGTTTTTTCGGTAAAGCGAGCGAGAGACCCATCGAGAGTATCGAGAAAACCCGAAGCAGCGAGTAGAGCAAAAGCAAGCAGAGGGAGGTGCGCCCAAAGAAAGAAGGGGATGAGTAGACCCAAAAACAGAGCAGAGAGTGTGAGGACAGAGGGGTCGATCTTTTGCAGCCATGGTTTTTTTAACAATGGCTCGATCAGTAGGATTTGGAATTTGCCACGATATTTAGTGTCGATCATTTTTCTTTTCTCTTATTTTTTTGATTAGAATGGGGAGAAGGGCGAAGAGTCCTAAGCCAACGAGGGCTATTTTTACCTGCAGGTTAAAGATGTTTTCCAGAGAAAAGCCGTCTGGCTGTTCGAAAACTGCGTTGAGTCCTCGTCCTGCATGTGTGAAGACGAAAGCGCCGGGGGAGATCCCAATGAGGGTTGTCCAGAAGTAGGTCCAAAAGGGAACATTGAAAAAAGCGGGTGCAATGTTGACAAGCCAGAAGGGAAAGAGAGGAACAAAGCGCAAGAAGAGAAGGTAGTTTCCTGCGTTTTTTTCAAAGCCCTTCTCCATTTTTTTCAAACGGGGACCTGCCTTTTTTTTAAGGGAATCGCCAAAGGCGGTTTTCGCTGCGAGAAAAAGCATGCACGCTCCTGTTGTAGCCCCAATCACGACATAAAGGGTGCACCAAGGCTGCGGAAAAAGGAAACCTCCTAAAAGACTTAAGAAGAGACCTCCCGGAATCGAAAGAGCAGTTGCAGCTGCATAGATCCCCATAAAGAGAAAAGGAGTGAGGATGGGCTTGTTATTCACGTACTCTGTAAGCTCGTTGTGGTGGTAGCGCAGGGTCTCAAAGTCGATTGCTTGATAAAACCCTGAAAAAAAACCCACAGCCATGATGACGAGGATGATGACGAGAGGGATGTAGCGTTTCCATTGTCTCATGAGGGTTTCCTTTTGAAAAGGGGAAGGATTGTCTTTGTAAGCCAGAGGTCAGCGCATTTGCGGATTCCCCCATTGTAGGTGGGGTAGGGGTGAATCAGTCTCGTGAGCTTGCGCAGAGGGATGTGATGAAGAGCTGCTAGGGAAAGCTCGGGGAGCATCTCTCCCGCTCTCGGTGCTACGATCGTCGCTCCTAAAATTTTGCTACTCCACTTTTTCGTGACCACTTTAATGAAACCTTCCGTTCTTCCCATTGTGATTGCCCGGTCTACCTCGCTAAGGGAGAGAGTATAAGTTGCGACTTTAGTTTGGCTCCATTTTTTTGCCGCCTCCTTTTCCAAGAGACCGAAGCTCGCCACTTCTGGATCGGTGAAGGTACACCGGGGAGTAGGCTGTGGATCGATTTTCCTTTTCAGAAGGGATGGGAGGAGGAGGGTAGTGAGTACAGAGCGGGCTTGATTTTCCGCAAGGTGGGTGAAAAAGGGAGGACCCACCACATCGCCAATGGCAAAGATGTGAGGGGTACTCGTTCGACCGTATCGATCTATGGGGATCCCTTTTTCAGAGTAAGAGACCTTGGCATTTTCAAGATTGAGGTCAGCTATAGAGACTCTTCTTCCCGTAGCGACGAGAAGGTGATCTGCTTCGATTGTCTTGTGCTCTCCCTTATCGTCGATACAAATAGAAAAACGCCCATTTTCGTACGAGACCTGGTTCGCTGCGCATCCGAGGTGCATGACAATGCCTTCTTTTTTAAAGTGGGCTTCCATCACTTCTTGCACTTCGGGTTCTTCATTTGGAAGCAATCCTCTCAGAGAGTGAATGATTGTCACCATGCTGCCAAGGCGACTCATTGCTTGGGCGAGTTCACATCCGATCGGGCCTGCGCCAAGAATTGCCAAACTCCCTGGGATTTCCTGCAGATCGAAGATGGTCTCATTAGTGAGATAGGGAGCCTCTTTGAGCCCATCGATTGGGGGAATGTAGGGATGGGAACCACAGGCGAGCACAATTTTTTTTGCCTTGACGTGAACCTCTTTCTCCTCTGTTTTCACACTGAGTGTATGGGGATCAATAAAGGAGGCCACTCCAGTGAGAGTAGCAACACCCATTTTTTCAAGAGCTTCTGGTTCCTCATGGGAGCGGACCCCTGCAATGGTTGCTCTGACACGATCGAGCGCTTTGCTAGCATCAAAGGATACCTCTTCGAAACCGAGGCCAAATTTTTTCCCCAGGCGAAGGGAATGGGCGACCTTTGCTGAGGCGATGAGGGTTTTACTTGGAATGCAACCAAAGTTGGTGCAGTCTCCTCCGTATTGCCCCTTTTCAATGAGCAGGACTTTCTTGCCTCCTTTTGCTGCCCCAATCGCTACAACAAGTCCTGCTGCTCCAGCTCCAATGATCGCGATGTTTACTTCCATCTTTTCTTTTTCCTCTTGATGAATGCTTTGTAGAGCAGGGGGAGGATGGCGAGTAGGGCAATTCCAAGAAGAGCGAGCTTCATTTGGAGATTGAAGACATCAGAGATTTTGTGGATTTTCCCCGTAGCAAATAGATGGGAGAGGTTGCTGCCTGCATCAGCGACTAGAGCTATCAGTGGGATGACTCCTACGAAGGTGGTCCAGATAAAGGTTTTGTATGGGACTCGAAAGTAAGCTGCAGCAGCATTAGTGATCCAAAAGGGAACCACAGTAGATATTCTTAAGAAAAGGAGGTAGCTCGTATAGTTGCGTTTAAAATTTTTACGCATCTTGCGCAAAATGGAATGTTCTTTGAGAATGAGCGATCTGCCAAATGTTTTATTAAAAATGGCGAAGATGATGGTTGCGCCGACAGTCTCACAGAAAATAGCGTAAAGGATCGCCAAGGGGAGGGGGAAGATGAAGCCCCCCAGTAGAATGAGGATGATGGAATCGGGAATGATCAAGCAGACGGAAATGATATAAACTGCGAGATAGATGCAGGGAGAGAGGACTGGATGCGCTGAGACAAAGGACAGGAGTTTTTCCTGCTCTAGACGGATCTTTTCTAGGGTGAAGAAGTGATGTGCATTTGCTAGATACGCTGCAAAAATAAAAACGATAAGAACCAGAATGGGGATGAGTTGGCGAGTCTTATCTTTCATCCCTCCTATATCCCAGATTTACAGGATAGAAGCAAGTCCCTCTACTTCCAAGCGACGAATGTGCCCGAATCCTTGAGTTCTTCCTTGGTGACAACGTCGTAACGGAAATTCCGGTCTTTTGGCATTGTTCCCTCGACGAGGATAGCAAGACGCCTGGAATTCTTCCGAGAGAAGTATTCTGCGGCTCTGGCGTGAAGTTCTTCGTAGGTGAGCTCTTTGAGGGCGGCAATTCTATGATTGATTAGCTCAAAAGCTCCGTCGTAATCAAAAGCGAGGAGGAAAAGACGAGTTCCCATTAGGAGGAGATTTTCTGGAGGCATTTCTAGGCTGGTGATTGCCATGGAGCGGATGTTTTCAAAGCGCTCTTTTGGAACTCTTTCTGTGAACTGCTTGACAAAGTCCTCGAGGAAGAGCTCAAAGCGGGCGACGAGCTCGCTGGGTTGATGGGTGATGGACTGGACAGCAAAGAGTTGAAAGAGCTGACGTTCTGCTTCTTTTTCCCAGGCTCTTGCGATATAGGCAGTTTGCTGCTTTGTTCTTAGGGTATTGAAAAAGGCATGTTTTAGGAGAAGTCCGAGAACCTGTTGTCCTGCTCTAGTATTGTAGTCATAGGCCCCTTGCTCGACCATGAGAAGGGCAGCGCTTCCTTGCATCTTAGTAGTCTGCAAGATCATATAAGGTCCCTGGTTTTCAGGGAGGACAAGGAACTCTTTTTTGTAGTGCTCTTCCGGAGAAAATGGGGAAGAGGCGAGTCTGTTTTTTACCTGCTTCCAAAGAGAGGAAGCCTCTTTTTCTGTGATGTTTCCATAGAGAAGGCCTTCGGAATAGCTCTTTTTCCAGAGGTCTTTTGTGAAGGAGACAAACTCTTCATAGGTAATGGATGTGAGGGCGGTTCGTTTTTCCTTTGCAAGTGGGGAGTCATTGAAGATAATGTTATTGAGAAGCTCGAGGGATTGGATGATCGGAAGTTCCTTAGACGCATTGTCATAGGTTTCTGAGACTGACTGTTTATAAAGGGAGAACTGCTTGCGCGACGGACGCATTTTTTTGATGCCGGTGAATAGGTCCTTGACCAGGCGGTCGGACTGGTCACTATATCCATTGATTCCTATGGTGAGGGCGTAATTCCCTTGGGACAAGACAACGCGAGAGCCTGCGGTCTCTGCAGAAGAGATCGTAGGGAAAAGGTGATCGGAGAGGGATTTGAGGTAGATATCGGTGAGTGCTTGCGCCTTTGCTGTTCCATTGAGCTTAGGCGATTTAATGCGGAAGATATAGGTGACTTCTGGTACCTGGTATTTTAAGTCGGATGCAAAATAGATTTTTCCTTCTTCATTGTCTTGGAGGAGAGTTGGAGTGACTGTCTGATTTGTATCGGGAGTATTAATGAGATCGAGGTTTTTCGGAATGAAAGGGTTGGGTTGGGGGAGGCCGATCTTCGGGTTGATTTTGGCATGTGACCAGGAGGCGAGTCTCTCTTCTGAGACGGGTCTTATTGAGTACTCAGCGCCCATCCACTGCTCCCTTTCTGTTGGTTGGATTCCCGATTTTTGGGGTGCTGCTGTCACAAAGTAGATGCAGGTTTCTGGGGTGAGTGATTGGAGGTAATTTCCAATGACCTTGGGATTGTATTCTCCTGGGAGGAGAGTCTGCTTAGGGTAAGTTGCGAGCTCTTCATCAACCATTTTATGCGCTTGGTCTTTGATGAACTCAAAGGCATCTTCACGGGATTGATATTCGTATTTCATCGTGGCGATTTTTTCCATCTCGTCATAAAGGTATTTTGGAATGCCGTTTTTCTTGAGGCGTGCGAGCGCTTCATAGCAGTAGGTGATGACCTGATCGACGTTTTTGACTCCCTCATCGGAGAGCTCGACATCAATTGTGAAGAGTTTCCATCCTTTACTGAACTGCTCTTCAGAGACAGAGATCCCTGAGGCGAGGTGTTCTCTCTTTAGCTGGCCGAGGAGGCTATTTTTCCCTCCATTCTGCAGGGTATAGGCGATCAGCGCTCCCGTTTGGAAGGTTTTATCTAGTGCAGACTCTTTGGATAGTTCCCAGGTGAGGGAGAGAGATTTGAGGTCCTTGATGGGTTTGACGTAGATGTAGTGTCCCCGCTGTTTTTCACTAGTCAATACTTCGGGCATTTCTGCCGGTTTGAAGTTCGCTTTCTGTATTCTCGAGAAATCGGCGACGGTGAGATCGATCAGCTCATCAAGGGGAAGGGCGGAAAGGATGACCAGGTGCATTCTCTCTGAATCGTAGTGCTCCGTATACCACGCTTTCATGACATCTTGAGGGATTCCTCTGAGAGTGTCGGCATTGCCTGTTGAAAACTTCGCTATGGGGTGGTCGGGATTTCCTGTCTCTTTGAAGATCATATACTGGCGCCACCCATCATGTTCGACATTCTTCGCGTGTTCCTGGTCGACGGCATGCAATTCTCTGTCAATGCAAGAGGGGAGGAAGAGGGGGTCATAGAAGAAGTGAGAAAAGCGGTCGAGCGCGCCGGTAAATCCCTCATTGTTGACGGAAAACATATAGACGGTTCGGTCGGAGGCAGTGTAGGCGTTGACTTTTCCTCCGTTGTCACTCACGTACTGCATGTACTCGAACTCTTTGGGGTAGGCTGCGGTTCCCATGAAGAGCATATGCTCAAGAAAATGGGCCATCCCAGGATATTCATCGGGATCGTACCATGAGCCTGCTTCTACCGCTAGAGCTGCAGCAGATTGTTCAACGACGGGATCGGAAATGAGATAAACCTCGAGGCCGTTTGAGAGGCGCAACTTAGCAGTTTTTCTTTCGGAGAGGGAGGGACTGAGTATCGATAGTTCGGAAAGATCGGTAACTGTGTCATAAGAATCTTCCGTTGCTTGCAGGTGAATCATAACACACAGGAAGAACAGGCAGGTCCATTTTCTCATTTTTTACCTCTGGAATTTTTTGTAGTCATTTTTGACTAAATTCCAAATATAGTCGGCGCGCGATTTTCTGCGAAGAAGCTTATTGGCATTTTCAGAATTTGGGTAGTGTTCCATATCAATTTGCTCTCCGACAGCGAGGTGAATGCCCGATCTCTGTGTGGAACGAGTTTCTCCGAGTTCGACCTGCGTTGTTGTAGGTGGAGGCATGATTTCGTAAGTGGAAAGAGCCATTGGATAGAAAAAGGTGGGTGTTTTTGCCTTTTTTGCCATGAGGTAAAACATTTCGATACTTTTGGGGTCGAAGGGGGCAATCCTGATTTTCCCATCGGGCCCCTTTCGATCTCTTCCTCCGCTGGGGGCTACATAGATGCATTTCCCTCCTTCTTTTAAGAGGGAGCTCATGAGGCGCATGGTCGCTTTATTGTGGTGCTGTTTTTCTGTCTTGTGTTCAGGGGGGTGATCGATATACTTCTTAGAGTAGATGCAGAGGAGATTGCACCCCATACTGAAAGGGATCGCTGTGGGATCTCTTGTCACTCGCTCACCTGCGACAAAAATCAGCTTATCCCCTATTTTTTTAAAGTCCTCTTCTAAAAGGAGGGTGATAGCAGGAGGGTCCCCTTCAATTTGGTGGTTGGCAAAGAAGATGACATTGTCTCCTTTCTCTAAGTGGGCAACCACTTCTCTTAGGTTTTCTTGACCTAGTATGCTCGAAGCCGTTTTGTCGATGAGAGGACGGAGGAAGTCGAGGCTAAATTTATGGTAATCAATGGGTGAGCGAATTTTTTGGTGGTAGGGCTCGAAGGAATGGGGCGTGAGGTATTGCTCTGAAACAAAGTGAGCAAACATGCGAAACATCTCTTCGAGTTCTGGGGTCCACTTCTTTTCCCCGATAGCACATCGGTAACCTTGGTAAAAGGTATTCAGGGTTTTACGGAGCTTGAGTGAAAGCTTCCCTTCCTTTTCCAATGCTTCGATAGCGAGGGAGAATTTAGATTTCGAGTTTTTGTCCATTGATTGTGGAATAGAATTCGAATTGGTTTATGTGGAGAGAATCTGCAGCGTCATATTCGATCTGTGCATTGAGCTCTTCTGCTGTTTTTGTGAGAAACTTCTTATCACCACGCTCAAGGTATTTGTTGAGAAGGGGGTGGCAGACGAGCTTCAGGCCATACTGCAGTTTTTGATTGATCAACTTCTTTAGGACTCTTTCGATCTCAATTGAGGTGCTCTCATTGGTGAGGACTTGTCCGCTCCCGCTACAATAGGGGCAGTGGGTATTCATCGTTTGGGTCAGGGACTCGCGGCTCCTTTGTCTTGTCATTTCCACAAGGCCGAATTCACTCATCCCTAAGATTGTGCATTTTGCTCCATCTTCTTTCATCGCCTCTTTGAGGCGGTCGAGGACCCTTCTTTGGTTCTTGCGTGAACGCATGTCGATGAAATCACAGATCACGAGTCCACCGATATTGCGCAGCCTAAGCTGTCTTGCTATTTCTTCTGCAGCTTCCATATTGATCTGGACGAGGGTCTCTTCGACGTTTCCTTTAGCGCTTGCTTGCGAGCTGCGCCCAGAGTTGACATCGATGGTGTACATGGCCTCAGTTCGATCAAAAAAGAGGTAGCCTCCTGAAGAGAGCCAAACTTTTCCACGTAGAGATTTGTCGATTTCTCTTTCGACATTGAACCGCTCAAAAATGGGGGTTTTATCTCGGTAGTATTCGATCTTGAGAGGGGACTCGTCGCTATATTGCTTCATAGCTTTTTTGAGTCTTTGGCATTCTGAGTAGTCATCGATAAGAATCCGGTCGTACTTCTTATCGATGGCTTTCATAAGGCATCGTTTCATCAGGTCGGATTCTTCATATAGGCAAGTGGGTTTGGTCGATTTATCAAAGTTCTCGATCACTTGCTGCCATGCTTTGAGGAGCTCATTTGCCTCATCGATGAGCATCTCTTTGGAGGCATTCATGCTTGAGGTTCGGCAGATGAGCCCCATATCAGCTGGCATTTCAAAAGAGCGAATGAGTTTTTTGAGGCGGTCCCTCGCAGCGGGGTCTTCGATTTTTCTGGAGACACCTTTGTGGTGGGTGTTGGGAAGAAGGACAAGGTAGCGTCCGGCAATAGATACGTTAGAGGTGAGGCGTGCTCCCTTGGTTCCGATTGGTTCTTTGACAACCTGGACAAGGACGGGTTGGTCGGGTTTCAAAATTTTTGTGATGTCGTCTTCTGTCTTATCCTTTGATCCTTTTTTGCTAGAGTCGAGCTCAACGTCGAAGTCCAGCTCAAACATCTCTTGAAACTTCTGTGTATTCTCCAAAATATCTGAGATATGAATGAAGCCATTTTCCGACTCATTGATGTCGATGAAGGCCGATTGGATATTGTGGAGGATATTGCTGACTCGCCCTCGGTAGACATTTCCTGTAATGAGGCGGGTTTTCTTCCTTTCCACGATAAGGTTGTGCAATTTCCCGTGCGCGACGAATGCACATCGCACTTCCTTAGATTCGATATTGATAAGAATTTCTCGCATAAATTGCCTGCTTAGAAGATTAGAGACTTCTAGCTAGCATAGCAAAAACCCAATTAGCGTGAAAGTATAAACAAGAATTTTTAGAGGGTGTCTTCAAAGTGCTTTCACCGATAGGAACGAAGATTTTTTCCTAGGAAGGTATTTGGAGACCAGAGCAAGTCAAATAAGCTTGTGTCGGTCGAAGATGCTCTTACATAGGGGAAAAGATCGCTCCTTATATCGGTGGAATGACTTTGAAGATACCCTCTTAGTGAGAGAGTTCTCGGCGAATTTTCTCAATGAAGAAATGTTTGACTAGGCGGCTAGAGCTTTTGATACTATTGATGAAAGCCTCTGGACTAGAAGATCCGTGGCATTTCATCACGATTCCTTCAACACCGCAGAGGATGGCACCAGGGAACTCAGCGTAATGGAGGCGCTGACGCAATTTGGGCAAAAGGGATCTGAGGCCGGGAATTTTCCCTATGGGGCCTATATTTTCTATTTGCTCGAGGACAAAGCCAGCGATTCCCTCGGCGGTTTTTAAAAAAATGTTACCAGTGAACCCATCAGTGACGAGGACGTCTATCTCACCGTGAAAGACATCGCGACCTTCAATGTTGCCGATGAAGATGGGGCTATCTAGGGAGGCATCTTCATTGAGAGATTGAAGCATTTTGTATGCTTTTCTCAGTTCTGGTGTTCCTTTTTGCTTTTCAGTGCCAATATTGAGGAGACCTACTGTTGGACTTTCAGTGTCGCGGGTTTTTTGGTAGGCGATTCCCATCTTGGCAAACTGAAGGAGGTTTTCCGCTTTTGCTTCAACACTAGCACCTACATCGAGAACAGCGACGGGGTCACTCTTCGTTGGGATCAGGGTGAGGAGGGCTGGGCGGTCGATGCCAGGAAGCATGGGGAGATTCAATTTTGCTGAGGTGAGAAGGGCGCCAGTATTGCCTGCAGAGATGAATGCATCCAAATCGTAGGACTTGATCTGGGAGATTCCCAGGTTGATCGAGGCGCGCCTTTTTGTTCGTACCGCGGAGATGGGGTCTTCATCGGGCTCGATCACTTCGCAAGTGACGCAGCTGGCAAAATTTGCCGATGCGGGGACACTGTCGAAGATTTCTTGGGTGCCAAAGAGAGTGATCTTGGGGGGGTGTTTTTCTTCAAAGTTGGTCTTAACAAGAAAAGAGAGGAGCTCAACCCCTGGGATATCGCACCCCAGAAGGTCAATGCCTATGCGAGGACTATGCAGATCCTCATTGCTATTCTTCATCTTGGCTAGATTGAATTACTGGGCGCCCCTTATAATGCCCACAATGCATGCAGAGTTTATGAGGGAGGATAGATCCCCCGCAATTTTTACAAACAGCCACATTTTTTGGAGTTTTTGCGTGATGGGAACGACGGTTGTTTTTACGTGAGTTTGAAGTTCGAGTACGTGGGACAGCCATGATTTTTTCCTTATACAGTTATTGTAAGTGTTGGCAAGGATAAAGGATTTCGGAATTTAAATCGAGAGGTCCGAAAAAGGATTATGAGTCTCTGGAGAGGATTTGGCTCTATACTTGTGTAAATCTTTCCTTTGAGGACAGTGGCCATGATTGCATTCGAAAAATGGAGGAATTTTTAGGAGGATGGCGCTTCTCACCTCGTTAGAGTAGTCGTAGACTGAAGAAGAGATTTCGCTGGTCTCTTTAATATGGGTATAGTCATTGGACTCTACTGTTACCAGGGTCGACTCATTGCAGACTGAACAGGGCATCTGGGCCTTGGCCTCGATTTTTAGTTCGAGAATCAAATGATCTTTTGCCAAATAGGCTTTGCCAGAAACGGTCACCTCACCGATGAAGGAGAGCTCTTTTTCTTCTATCTCCAAAAATGCGGGAGAAACGACCTCAAGGATTTTTTCTGTCTCATCACTCTTAAGGCGATCGATATAGACTTTAAATGGTCCCTTGTTCATTTAGTAATAGTTCTTTTAGTTTTGTTGCGATCTCTACTTCTGGAGACTTTTGTTCTAGAATTATCCCAATTTTCTGGCATTTTTTTCCACATTCATTTCGAGCCTCTTCAGAGGAGAGGAGGCGGCGTGCTTCAGTAAAGAGCTGGTCTTCAGTGAAATGAGGTCCGATGAGCTCGGGAAAAACTTTTTCCTTCGCAATGATATTTACGATGGAATAGAAGGGGAGACGGATCCGCAGAAGAGTTTTTGCAATGAAGAGGTCGAGAGGACCAATCCCATACGTAACCACTGTGGGGACACCATAGAGAGCGAGCTCTAAGTTATTGGTGCCTGACTTTGCGATACTCAAATCGCATCGCTGCATGAGCGCTCCATTTTGTGAGGACTCGATCAAAAGAATTTTTTCCCGATCGGGGAAACCCACTTCACGCATTAGCTTTTCAAGAAGAGGGGAGAAAGAAGGCTGCGAAACTGAAACCGTGAAAAAAAGATCGGGAAACTCTGCAAGGAGTCTCTTGGCTACTTGCAATTGGAGAGGGAAATTTCTTAGGAGTTCTTTTTTCCGGCTTCCTGGAAAAATCCCGACAACGCGGTACTTTTTGTTGATATCTAACGGACGCGATGAAGAGGCTAAGATTTTTCTGACGAGCGGATGGCCAACATAATCGACCTGGAGATTTTTTGAATTGAAGAGCTCTTTCTCAAATGGGAAAGTCACAAAGAGGTGGTCGAGGATTTTTTCCATTTTCGGGATCCTCTTTTTCCCCCAGGCCCAAACCGAAGGGCAAATATATTGACAGACTTTACCTGGGAAGGATTTTTTATAGAGACTTTTGGCAAGGGCGAGATTGAATCCTGGATAATCGATCAAGAGAACTATGTCTGGTTTTCTTTTGAGGAGTTGTCTGCGCAAGGAAAAGAATTGCCACATCAATCGGGGGAGAGCAAAAAAGACATCGACAAACCCCATTACTTGGAACTTTTCCATCTCCATAAGAGTGTGCATTCCCGCTTTGCGCATTCGGGGGCCACCGACACCATAAATTTGAGCCATCGGGATTTTTTTCTTAAGAGCTTCGATCAGAGCCTCTCCATGGATGTCTCCACTTGTTTCGCCTGCGAAGAGAAAAATTGACGGGGTGATCATTGATGTATTCCCAGCTTTTCACTAATCCATGTCCCGCCCGCTTCGAACTCGGCTTTCCCTGTTCCATGGCCCATGTGGCCGATGGAAGGGCTGATGATCATTTCGATAGGGGGCGAGCGGACTCCCTGTTCAAAAGCGGTATTTGCGAGTGATTCTACAAAGTGGAAACACCCGCCTGTTCCCACCTTGATGTCTCTGTTTCCAATATAGAAGCGGATGGCTTTATCAAAAAGGTGGTCCTGCATATTGAGGAGATCAAAGTTGTCGACGCTAGCATTGCCTTCTAGCCCTGCGAATTCTTTGGACGCCGTGAGGGATGTCATCGGGGCAAAGCAGACCACTGCTCGCACCTGGCTGAGTCTCGCCGCAACGTGGCAGGCGATCAGTCCTCCTCGTGAAAGACCCATAAGTCCCACTTTTTCAGGGATGATGAGCCCACGCGATTGAAGCTCTTTGATTGCAAAAAGGACCTTATCAAGGAAGGGGGTAAGGGGATCTTCGCCCTCTTTGAAAGCATTTGCCCAGATGGTGAGTGCATCGATGGCACTTTGTCCTTCTCCATGAGCGGGAAGGTCGATGGAAAAGATCCTTATATCAGACTTGTAGAGGAGAGCTACTGGCTGGTTATACGGATCGAGCTCGAGACTTTCTCTAGCAGAGAGACCAAAGTAGAAGAGAGCAGGAAGCCTCCCTTTTTCTAGAGGAGGACCCATATGGGTCACGTCGATCTCAGGAGTGAGCTGCAAGACCTGTCTACTGTTCATCTTCTTCTCTTCCTCGGTCTCCGTCTTCTTCTCTGACTTGGCTTCTCTTTTTCCTCGACCCGCTCATATGCCTCCATCCACCAATCGTGGATTTTCTGCAGACCGGGCTCTAAACAACAGCGAAGACGCAAAAAACTTAGGGCTAAGCCAAAATCGGCATCTTTGGGAATTCTTCGCCTTTGTACCTTCTTTTTTTGGAGGGGAGTGAGACGATACTGTCCGATGAGAATGTTGATAAGACCCACTTTCAACCGACGGGGAATACGAAAAAACCCCTGGAAAAGATCGTTGACGAGATCGTGTGTTTGATCTTGAATCTGTCCAAGGTGGGGGATGTGCTCCCTATCGAGGAATTGGGTTTTGATTCTCTTCTCAAGGATGGGGAAAGAGAGTGAGCCCAGGATGACAGAGCGGTCGAGATTTGAACTCGAGGGATCTTGAAAGATCGCATCGACCTCGTCCAAGTAATCGTAGATCTCCTCACCATCAGGGTCCTTTTCGATGAATTGAGCAATTTCGGGGACCAGATACTCTATCAGGCCATGTTCGGTCATCAGCTCAAAAAAGGGTTGCGAAGCACCCGATTCGAGCATACGCAAGACCTCTTCTAAAACTCTGGCAGAGGCGCTTTTTAGGATCTCTTTCTTGCACTCGACCATAGCGATATGGGCCTCGGGATCCACTTCGAGATCGAAGCGGGCTTGGAATTTCAGGAGGCGGAGCATGCGTACAGGATCTTGCACAAATCTCGTATAGGGATTCCCTATTGTGCGCAAGAGACGTCTTTTGATGTCGGCATACCCTTCGACGTAGTCGATGATTGTCTCATTAGAGGGGTCGTAAAAAAGGCCATTGATGGTGAAGTCTCTTCTAAATGCATCTTCTTCGGGGTAGCCCCACTGATTATCACGCAGGATGAGCTCTTCCTTTTCAAGGTCTCCTGTCCGGAAAGTAGAAACCTCAAAAATTTTTCTCCCAAAGCGAATATGAGCGAGGCGAAAGCGGCGCCCGATGAGAAGGCAGTTGCGAAAGACTTTTTTGATCTCTTCGGGTTTGGCCGAGGTGGAAATATCAAAATCTTTTGGAACGTGGCCGAGTAGTAGATCGCGGACGCTTCCTCCCACTAGGTATGCAATAAATCCCGCCTCCTTCAACTTTTCGGTGATGTAGATGGCGTGTGGATCGATCTTTTCGATCGGAAGCTTGTGCGTCTTTGCGGGGATGACTTTCTGGTCCAAGGGGCCCTAAATGTACAATTCAAAGGGACTAAAGATACCTCTCGAGCACCAAAAAGTCAATTTCCCCTTTCATTTTAGAAATTTTTCGATACAATACCCGAAATGAAATCATCTAAAGTGGTCACAGCCTCTTTATTAGTTGCCGGGACAGCAATTGGCGCAGGGATGCTCGCTCTTCCCGTCGCGACAGCACAAGGGGGATTTTGGCCTGCCGTCGCGGTCTATTTCCTCTGCTGGATCTTCTCCTCCGCAACAGGACTCCTCCTTCTTGAAGCGTGCCTATGGCTTCCCAAAGACTCGAACATCGTCTCCCTCTCTTCTCATCTATTGGGCAGGAAGGGGAAGATGGCAAGCTGGGTCCTTTATTTATTCTTTTTTTATTGTTTGACGATCGCGTATGTCTCAGGGGGAGGAGGGTTGATTACCGTCCTTTTTAAAGATACTATTCCCATTCCTCTCGGCATCCTCATTTTTGTCTTAGTATTCTCTCCTGTTGTTTACATCGGAACACATGCCGTGGATCGGTTCAATTTTCTTTTGATGGTGGGACTCATCATCTCTTTTTCTGCTTTCATAGTAATTGGTATAGGGAAGGTAGATGTCAATATACTTGAGCATGCCCACTGGCCTTCGGCATTTCTCGCCCTTCCCGTGATGCTCGCCTCGTTCAGTTACCAGGGAATAGTCCCGAGTATTCGCACCTATTTCTATAACGAGCCAAAAACCGCACGCAAAGTGATCCTCATCGGAAGCAGCCTTCCCTTCTTTATCTATCTGATTTGGGAGTATCTGATTTTGGGAATTGTCCCCCTGGAAGGGGCAAATGGGCTCCTTGCTGCTCTTGAGAATGGACAAACCGCAATTGATCCTCTCCGCCAGTTTTCTCAGTCGCGAACTATCTATGCGATCGGCCAGGCCTTTGCTTTCTTTGCCCTCTCCTCGTCATTTTTGGGCGTGACCCTTGGTCTTTTTGACTTTCTCGCAGATGGCCTCAAAATGAAAAAGAGGGGAACAGATAAGGGGATCCTGTTTAGTATTGTCTACATTCCTCCAATGGTGGTCGCCATGCTGAACCCGAACATTTTCATCAGTGCTCTGAGTTATGCCGGAGGCTTTGGAGCGATTCTCCTTTTAGGACTCTTTCCCATCTTGATGGTCTGGTCGGGAAGATATAAAAAGGGACTTCCCAGAAAGGACCAGCTCTGGGGTGGAAAACCCCTCCTTCTTTTTCTTGCATGCTTTGTCCTGTTCGAGATTTCCGTTCAGGTGATCGATATGATCAAGAACTAATTCCCAAAAAAGAGTGCAGACCGATAGACTTGTCGTTTTGTACACCCCAAGAGACATTATGGCTAAAGGATTATTCGCTAAAAAATCGATTCATGACCTCAAAGTAGAAGCGAGTACCAAAAAAGATGGACTCGAGCGTTCTCTTACTGGACTCCAACTGACTGGGATGGGAATTGGAGCGATCATCGGTGCGGGAATTTTTGTCTTAACAGGACAAGCAGCGGCGGAGTTTGCGGGGCCCGCGGTGGTCTTGTCTTTCATCTTCGCTGCTATCATCTGTGTCTTTGCCGCCTTTTGCTATGCCGAGTTCGCCTCATTGATTCCCGTTGCTGGCGGGGCTTACTCTTACGCCTATGCAACCCTTGGAGAAATCGTCGCATGGACCATCGGATGGACGCTCACCCTGGAATACCTCTTTTCTGCAGCGACCGTTGCCGTTGGCTGGTCGGGATACTTCGTTAGCCTTCTTGCTGACATGGGGATTCACCTCTCATCAAAATTCAATGGGGCCCCCCTTGCCTATGACGTGGTAGGTGGGTGGGCATCCACAGGCGCGATCATCAATGTCCCAGCCGTGTGCATTTTGGGAATCATCGGAACACTCATTGCCGTCGGGATTAAAACCGCGGCTCGGATTAACAACATCATCGTCGTGATCAAACTCGGGGTGATTCTTCTCTTTCTCGTCTGTGGTGTTTTCTATATCAACACGGCAAATTGGACCCCTTTCATTCCTGAAAACACCGGAGTGTTTGGAGAATTTGGCTTCAGCGGCATCTTTCGTGGTGCTGGGGTTGTCTTCTTCGCCTACATCGGCTTTGATGCTCTCTCGACTCTCGCTCAGGAAGCGCGCAACCCCCAAAAAGATATGCCTGTAGGGATGATTGGCTCGCTCACTATTTCTGCGATCATCTACATTTGCATAGCCCTTGTTCTAACCGGAATCGTTAGCTACAAATTGCTCGTCGGCCCAGCTCCTTTTAGTGTAGCCATTGATGCACTTGGCCCCAAATTCCTTTGGCTCCGCTACGTAGCCAAAATCGGGATTCTCGCAGGACTCACTACCGTTGTCCTCGTGATGCTTATTGGACAAACACGAATTTTTTACACTATGTCTCACGATGGCCTTCTTCCAAAAATATTTGGGAAGGTCCACAAGAAATTTCACACTCCCTTCTTCAACACGATCTTTTTCACCGTCGTTGGGATGTTGATCGCAGGCTTTTTTCCTGTAGGCATACTGGGACAGCTTGTGTCGATGGGAACCCTCCTCGCTTTTGCGATTGTATGCTTTGGAGTTCTCCTCCTCCGGTATAAACAACCGAGTCTCCACCGTCCCTTCAAGGTTCCTTTCTTCCCCTGGATTCCCCTTGCTGGGACCTTAGCTTGCGTTGTTCAGATGGTCGTCTTGCCTAAGGTGATTTGGCTCCAGCTTGTCCTTTGGATCTTTGTGGGGTTCCTCGTCTATTTTGGGTATGGGATCCGCCATAGCGTGATCCGCAAGAAGAATAAGCAGCATAAGTAACGCTCGATCTCGACCACTTATTTTTTGGGGGATAGAGTTTCAAAGGGGTATCTTCAATAATCATTCATTAGAAATTTCTTGGCTTGTGACTCAAAAGAAGGTAAACTCTTGCTGAAATCTGGAGGGGACCATGTCCTGTTCTATTACTAGCCTCTGTTCATACTTTTTTTCGAGCTGTTTGAGAGGGTCGGGAGCAGAGGAACCTATTATCAATGCTTGCCGTGCAGGCACATTGCTTGATGTGCAGCGTATTCTCAGAGAAAATTCAGATGCAGTTTCAATACGAGGACAGGATGAAAAGACGCCATTGCATTTTGCTTCATCCCGAGTTGTTTCGGCAGATGTCAATAAGGACGATATTAAAAATATCGTCCAAGCTCTTCTAGGTGCTGGAGCATCTGTTAATGAGCGTGATTTATTTAAGAAGACTCCTTTTTTTTGTGCTTGTGTAGCAGGGAATACTGGAAGTGCTCGAGCCCTTGCAAACAAAGATCCTACCATTGTGAATATGGAGAATTATAAGGGGGAAACAGCTCTTCAAGCGGTGATCAAGGAAGGAAAATTTTCTACTGCGATCTTTCTTATCAACGAAATAAACGCCGATGTCACTGTAAAAAATGATCGGCGTGAAAATATTTTAAACAGTTTGGTTGGTTTTTTTGAAACTAACGGTGAATATCCTCTTGATAATTATGCTGAGGTTCTTGAAAAGTTTCCAAAACTTTTCGAATTAATCCTAAAAAAAGTAGCTGAATCTGCAAGTGCTTCGGGAAAAAACCTAATGAAAGAATTTTGCGAAAACAAAGGGCGATATCGTAAGTCTCCTATTGAATGTCTGATCGCTTGTGGGTTCTGGGAATATGCAAAAACTCTCATGAGATATGGAGCAGATTTTCCTGAATACAAAGAAAGGCATTGGTCTTATTTTTTGTCTCAATACCGCAAAAATTCCGATAGGTCAGAGTGTTTTATTTCCTTGTTTAAGTTTCTCAACTCTCTTGATATACCAGAAAAGACGCGCAAGCAAAATGAAGAGTCTTTACTACGCTATGCTATCAAAAATAAGTACATGGATCTAGTGGAAGAGATAGTGCAACTGCCTTTGAATAGACAATCTATTTTCCGACTGACTTGCTTGAGTCAACTTGGACCAATGTCCCGGAATGGGGTGGGGAGGCTTACAGGAAGCCTACATAAGAGTATTTCCCCCAAACACATCAATGTTGAAGTGGAGGGTATCAATCCTCTTTTGCTTTGTTTTTTAGAGGATGATTTCGAGCGAGCTGGACGTCTCTTTAGGATAGGAGGAAAATTGCCTGAGGGAGGATGGCAGTACCTCTATAAAGATGGAAAAACTGAAGACCAATTGATCAAGATTGCAAAGCTCCTGTTACTAGGAGATGAGACAAATCTCTTTGAAACCGATGGGGAATCTCTCGTTCATTTGGCCGCAAGAAAGGGGCTTACCAAGGTGATGGATTTTCTCCTGTCGCAGAAGATTCAGTTCGATCTTGAAGATGCGAAAAGTCAAACCCCGCTGCAAATCGCCTGCATGGGAATTGATACAGCAGATGAAACATTGAATGATGATGAACGGACCCTTTTGCGATCTCGTCATATTGCTACTGCCAGACTCCTTATCGAGTACTTGTATCCCAATCACAATGATCCTATTCGAAAAGTATTAGATAGAGCTTTTGGGCAGTTGACCCAAGGGAAGTCTCTGGATGAGATTCTGTCTGATAAAATTAGCGTGCAGAGGAGGGTCTTTATCCTTTTAAGGGCTCCCGATAGCTCTCAAGTCGAGCATTCCACCCTTTAAGCCATTGCTCTTCTTTTCGGTGGGAAGGGGCATAGCGCACCCGCCTATGGAGCAGATGCTTGGCCGAATGGATGAACGCACTGATGAGTTCTTTTCCTTGGGTTTCTTTCGGGATTTGTTCAAGCACTTGAAGAAGTCCCCATCCTTGCCCTCTATACCGCTCTGTTTTAGCAAGTCCTGTCCCTTTGAAGTTGACGTAGTCGATGAGGGCATACACTCCCTGGGGAGATTCTTTGAGGTTAGCAAGGGTCTTTCTTTCTTTTTTACCAAGGAAGGGGAGGAGCTTGTTTTCTGCAAGTTGGAAGCGCTCGTAGAGGAAGAGGATCTGATGGTCGAGGGTTCCAGAGAGAAGATCGCGGAGCTGAAGCATTTTCTTGCTCCGCTTCATTTTCACAAATTCATTGCGGGTTTTCCAAGGGCATCCCTTTTTTGAGGTGATCCATGAAGGGATGGAGAGTTCTTCATCTTGTTTTTTTAAGAATGTGATGAAGGCGGGAAAGGTCTCTTCAAAGGTCTTTTGGGTATTTGCTGGGTACCAAATGAAATGGCCAATGCCAAGGGAAGGGAACTCTTCTTCAGCGTTCCACGAGATGAGTCCATCGAGCGTGCCGCGGCATTCGTTCTGCCATACTTTGAGTCCAATTTTTTGGAGAGATTCCCGCTCGAGGCTGAGCTCAGCTGTTAGCGTTAGGGTGGGAAGAAGGAGAAGGAGAAGAAGAAATGTTTTCATAAGGGGACTTTCTTTTGATGCCAAGTAGGAGTATCGCAATCAGTCCGATAAAAATCCAGCCCATCAGATAAAAACAGTCGTTCAGGCCCAAGACGGCTGCCTGTCTTGTAGTGAACTCATTGACCACATCCCACGCCTGTGTTCCTTCGATGCCAAGTTGTTTCAGCTTGCCAAAGAAGTCGGGGACAGGAGGACGGTCATAGGAGACTTGAGCTGAGAGGTTGGCATGATGCAGCGCGCTGCGGCGGACCCACAGCGTCGTGAAGATCGAAGTGCCAATACCTCCGAACATCGCCCGGACAAAGTGAAAGATGCCAGTTGCTTGGGGGAGCTTTTCTTGGGAGATTTCCATGAGTGAGAGGGAGAAGAGGGGAACGATCATAAAGAGGATCCCAAAGCTAAAGAGAAAACGGGTAATCGCTATATGGTAAAGATCGATTTGTGTGAGGAATAGGGAGGTGATGAAGCAGGCGATCCCGAAGAGAAGATTGCTTATTGCAAGAAGGGGATAGGGACCCACTTTTTTGGTGAGTTTGCCCATTGCCCAGGATAAGAGTAAGGGAGTGAGCCCTAAGGGTGCAACGGCAATCCCGGCCCAGATAGGAGTGTAGCCCATGTACTCCTGGAGCCAAAGGGGGATGAGAACGATGCCGCCGAAATAGAGAGCATACTGAGTGGCGATGATGATGATAGAAATGGAAAAACTTCGGAGCTTGAAGAGACGCAGGTTGAGTATGGGTTTTGGATGGGTCAGCTCCCAGGCAATGAGGAGGGTGAAGGAGATGATTGAAGCGGCTGCGCAGGCCTGGATGATGGGTGAGCTGAGCCAGTCGAATTGCTCCCCTTTGTCGAGGAGGTATTGAAGGGAGGAGACGCCGATCACAAGGAAAATGACTCCCATCCAATCGGAACTCACCTTTTCTTTGGGAGTCTCGAAGGGCTTTAGATAGAGGTGGATGATGAAGGCAGCGAGAAGACCGATTGGAATGTTGATGAAGAAGATCCAAGACCAGGAAATATCATAGGAGATCCATCCACCGAGCATCGGACCGACGACAGGAGCGACGATGACTACAGTGCTCCAAAAGGCAAGGGCTGTCTCTTTTTTTTCCGGGGGGAAGATCGATAGGGTGAGTGACTGGGAGGTAGGAATAAGAGGGCCTGCCACAAGTCCCTGAAAGAAGCGGGCAACTACAAGCATAGTCATACTATTGGAAATGCCGCAGACCCAGGAGAAGGAGACGAAGCCGATGAGAGAAAGGACAGTGAGCCGCACAAGTCCGAATTTTTTTGTTAGCCATCCTGAAAGGGGAAGGACAATGGCGCTTCCCACAGCAAATGAGGTGATCACATAGATCCCCTCATTGGGGCTGATGGCAAGATCACCCGCAATATAGGGGATCGAAATGTTGGCAATGGAATAGTCGAGGACAATCACAAATGTTGCCAGAGAGAGGGCAATTGCCGATAGAATAAGAGGGAGGCCGGTGAGATGTTTTGGTGGATCTATCATCCCTCTTTTTCGTCCTCACCGAAGGTGAAAATGCTGTTTTCTTTAACGATGATATTGATGATCGATTCGATTCCCGCTTCTTGTTTTTGGAAGATGTCTGTCTTAAAGAGGGGGCCTTTGGGTGGGGGCTTAGGGAGCATTCGACCAGATGTATCACGTGTATCAACACTTACATCCATAGATAGGCCAAGGCGTAATGGGTGTTTTTTTATCTCTTCAGGATCGAGGGAGATACGAACGGGAAGGCGTTGCACAATTTTGATCCAGTTTCCCGTGGCATTTTGTGGGGGGAGAAGAGACATGACACTTCCCGTTCCTGCTCCTATGCCGACAACTCTGCTGTGGAAGATGATGTCCGATCCATACAGATCGGACTTCATCGTCACCGGTTGACCGAGGCGAATATTTTTGAGCTGGATCTCTTTGAAGTTGGCATTGATCCACATCTGGTCGAACGGGATGATGGTCATGAGAGAAAAACCAGGATCTACTGACTGTCCCACTTGGGCCGCTTTCTTTGCCACCATCCCATGAACGGGGGAGCGGATCTCACATCTCTTTAGATTGACATAGGCCTCTTTCACAAAGTCTTTCGCCTTTTCGATAAGAGGATGGGTCTCGAGAGTGGTGTTTTCAGTCATAGCGATAGCCCCTCGCAGAGCGTGCTGTGCACCGAGAAGAGCGGCAAAAGAAGCCACAAAGGTTGCTTCTGCATGCTCAAAATCTTCTTTCGAAACAGCGCCAATCTTCACCAGGTTTTTCCGATGCTTGTAGTCTTTCATCGCTTTGGACATCTCGGCTTGTTTGATCTCCCGATCGGCGCGTAAGGATCCCACATTTTCAAAAAGTCCCACAACATCGCGGACTGTCTCGGCGAGGGTATTTTTTGCTGCTGCGAAGGCCAGTCCCCGATCGATGGTATCGAGGGTAACGAGGATCCTTCCCTCTTCGACGAGATCGGTGTCCTGAACGCTGACAGAGAGGATGTGTCCGGAGATCTGCGGTGTGACGACTACTTGGTTCCCTTGGACATAGGCATCTTTCGTGCTCTCTTCAAGTCGCCAGACGAGAAGCCAAAGAAGGAAAAAAGCAAGGCCGATCAGGATAAAAAAAGCGGTGAGGGTCCAAAAGATGGGTTTTCGATTCTTAGCTTTGTGGGAGGTTTCTTCCGTGTTCATAGAGGTTGTTCCCCATTGCAATATCCTCCGCCAAGAGCTTTAATCAGATCGACTGCGGCGAGCCTCTTTTCGTATTCCTTTTGATTCTGATCTAGCTCTCTGCTAAGTACCTCTTCTTGAGCAGAGATAAGACTGAGGAGATTATCCACAGCAAATGCATATCGCTTTGCTGTCAGCTGTTGCTGTTGTGTTTGGTTGTTGACCACCCGCTGTGTGATTTTAAGAGCCTCATCAGCTGTCTGCAAATTGGCAATCTTATCTGCCACCTCTTTAACCGCTTCAAGGAGGAGTCCATTATAGGTAAAAATAGCCTCGTCGAATTCCGCCTGTTTAGCTCCTAGGTTGGCTTTGATTCTTCCTGCAGTGAAAATCGGAAGATGCAGAGCTGGTCTAACAGTGGCGCCAAATGACCCCCCGCTAAAGAGCTTGTTGAAGAAGACGCTATCGAAGCCGGTCAGAGCGATAAGACTGATATTGGGAAAAAACTCAGCTTTTGCAGCTCCAACAAGGTGCGCTGCCGCTTCTACTCGCCAGAGCTGCGCCATCAGATCGGGGCGACGAGCAAGTAAGTTCGAGGAGAGGCATTTGGGAAGGGGAAAGGCACCAGTATTAGGTGATTGGTGGGGGCAAATTTCGAGGTCGCATTCTGGACCCTCTCCGAGAAGGACGGAAAGAGCATGCTTGGTTATGGTTACTTGGAGCTCGGAGAAGAGGATACTCTGATTGATATAAAGAAGTCTCTCTTCGGCTTGTAGGGGCTGCGTCAGATCGTCGATTGCCTCTTTTTCTCGCGATTGGGTGAGTTCGAAGAGGCGAGTGAGAAGGGAGCGTTCCTTTTTCAAGATAGAAAGTGCTTGCATCTCAGACTGGAGTTTGAAATAGAGGGTTGCAACTGAAGTACTTAAGGCCAGGATCGCACCCTCTTTTTCCGCTTCTTGTGCCTTGGCTAGGCCAAGGGCACCCTCGTAAATATTTCGGTTCTTTCCCCAAAAATCAAATTCATAGGAAAAGTCGAGGTCAATGAGGTATTCAGGGATGCTAGTGGGGATCACAGGGGTGAAAGCGCGAAAAAAATCGTTCTCACTCAAGTACCTCCAATTCACAGCAGCATTGAAGCCTAATGTGGGGAAAAGATGTGACCGTTTGATCTTTGCCTCTTCTTCCACGCGGGTAAAGAGAGCTTCGACTTTCTGCATCGTCGGGTTATTGGCAAGAGCGATGCAGATGAGCTGAGAGAGTTTTGGGTCAGAGAACATCTCCCACCACTCGCATGGAGGGAAGTCTCCTTCTACGAACTCGGGTCCTTCTAGAGCCGCTAGGACGGATTCTTCTATTGACGGGGTGGAGAGGAGCATACAGCAAGCCTCGTCCGTCGGAATTTGGACACAACTTTCCACGAGCAATAGAGAAATAAAGAGGGTGAGAAAGGTATGCCTCATACCCTTTTGCATACCTCAAGAAAAAATTTACATAAAGGAGGATTTTATTAGGGCGCCCCCTAGACAGACTTCACCATCATAGAAGACAATTGACTGGTGGGGGGTGACTGCTCGCTGCGGCCCTTGGAAGTGGACCGTCATCGTCTCTGAATCGATCGACTCGATTGTGCAGGCCTGCTCCTCCTGACGGTAGCGGATTTTTGCTTTGCAGGTGAAGGGGAGTGGAGAGGTGAGATCCTCTTTTATAAAGGTCCATTCTTGGGCGGTTAGCTTTTGGCTCAATAGAGCGGGGTGGTCCTCTCCCTGTTCGATCACGACGACGTTGCGATCCATTTCTTTTTTAACGACAAACCAGGCCCCTCCTGGCCCTCCAATCCCGAGGCCCTTTCTCTGCCCAATTGTGTAGTAGGCAGCGCCATCGTGCTTGCCGATCACTTCCCCTCTGCTATTTTCAAAATTGCCGGGAGTATAGGGAATGTACTGACTGATGAACTCTTTGAAATTCCTTTTGCCGATGAAGCAGATGCCGGTGCTGTCTTTTTTATCGTGGACGGGAAGTCCTTGCTCTTTCGCGATTTTGCGCACCTCACTCTTCTGCAGATGTCCAATTGGGAAAAGCACTTCCTTTAGGATTTCTTCTTTGAGAGTGTAGAGGAAATAGCTCTGGTCTTTCCCAGGATCGGCCCCTTTGAGTAATTGCCCATCTTGGGTTTGGCAATAGTGTCCCATCGCTAAGTAATCGGCTCCCAAGCTCTTCGCCTTTTGAAAAAAAACGTTGAACTTGATCTCACGATTGCAGAGGATATCGGGGTTAGGGGTATATCCTAGTTTGAGTCCTTCGATAAAAGAAGAAAAGACCCCATCCCAGTATTCTTTGGCAAAGTTGACTGAGTAGAAGGGTATACTGAGGAGGTCGCAGACCCTTGCCGCATCTTCATAGTCCTCACTGGAACGACATACCCCGCTAGGGTCCTTCTCCTCCCAGTTCTTCATGAAGAGGCCGATGACCTCAAAGCCTTGCTGTTTAAGAAGATATGCGGATACAGAGGAGTCCACTCCTCCAGACATCCCGACGACTACCTTTTTCATGGGGCATAGTATACCCCATGAAGTTCAGAAGCGCCATCAAATCACTTTTTTTAACTCTCTTTTTTCACTGCTGTGACTTGATCTTTTGCATCAGCAGGGGCCTCCTGATCGATGAAGACCAACTTATTGCCTTCGATGGTGACAAGCCAATTGCCCCCCTTGTCAGGGCTCATAAGAATCTTCTCAGCGATGGGATCCTCGAGCTCATGCTCAATGACGCGGCGAAGGGGACGAGCTCCCATCGTCGGATCAAATCCCTTCGTGCTGAGATAGTCTTTCGCCTTGTTATCGAGAGTGATGAAAATATTCTTTTTCACGATGCGCCCTTGGACTTTCTCAATTTCTAGGTCGATCACTTTAAGGAGTTGTGGTTTATCCAGGGGTCTAAAGACAACCACTCCGTCGATCCGATTGAGGAATTCGGGTCTAAACCCTTTCTTCACGGCCGCATCGATTTTCTCTTGCATGGCCTTATAGTCGAGAACCCCTTCCTCAACACCAAATCCCATCTCGGTCGATCTCCGAATCAGATCAGCTCCGAGGTTAGAGGTCATGATGATGATGGCATTACGGAAGTCGATTCTCCTTCCAAACGAGTCGGTGAGGCGCCCCTCCTCGAGAATCTGCAAGAGGAGATTCATTACATCGGGGTGGGCTTTCTCTACTTCATCGAAGAGGACGACACAGTAGGGGCGCTGACGCACCTGCTCTGTCAATTGTCCTCCCTCCTCATGTCCCACATATCCTGGAGGGGAACCGGTCATTCTGCTGACCGCAAACTTCTCCATGTATTCGGACATGTCGACCTGAATAAGAGCGTCGTCTCCTCCAAACATATGAATCGCAAGCTGCTTGGCGAGTAGAGTTTTTCCCACACCTGTTGGCCCGAGAAATAGGAATGAGCCGATAGGACGATTGGGATCTTTGATATCGGCTCTGCTGCGACGGATTGCTCTGCAGACTATATGGAGAGCCTCATCTTGCCCAATAATGTTTTCTTTTAACTCTTCTTCCATTTTGAGAACACGAGAGGTCTCGTTTTCTGTGAGTCTCGTCACAGGGATACCCGTTTGCTTCCCGATGATATCGGCTATCTCTTCTTCATCGACAATCGATTTCTGTTGTTCTTTGGTGTTTTCCCATTCGTCAATGATCGTCTGCAGCTCTTGGCGCAACTTCTTCTCACCGTCGCGGAGCTTTGCAGCCTTTTCATATTCTTGCTTATCGATCGCGCCCTCTTTGGCTTGCCGCGTCTCTTCGATCTGCTTTTCGTACTTTTTGATCTCTTCGGGCTGAAGCATCGAGTGCATGCGCGCTTTTGCTCCTGCCTCATCGATCAGGTCGATCGCTTTATCGGGAAGGTAGCGTCCCACTAGATAGCGGTCAGACATGTAGACTGCGCTTTTGACAGCGTCATCGGTATAAATACACTTGTGATGCTCTTCGTATTTTGGTTTCAATCCGGTGAGGATGGCTATGGTATCTTCGAGAGTGGGAGGGGATATCAAGATCTTTTGGAAACGGCGTTCAAGAGCTGCATCCTTCTCGATGTGTTTGCGGTATTCATCGATTGTTGTCGCACCGATGACCTGAATCTCTCCCCGTGAGAGGGCTGGTTTTAAAATATTGGATGCATCGATCGCCCCTTCAGCAGCACCTGCCCCAACGATCGTGTGCATCTCATCGATGAAGAGGAGGATATTTCCATTCTTTTTGACCTCATCCATGACCGCTTTGATCCGCTCTTCGAATTGGCCACGGTATTTGGTTCCCGCAATCATGAGGGTGAGATCGAGGGCAATGAGCTTTTTCTTTGATAAATTGTCGGGGACCTCTCCCTGAATAATTGCCTGGGCGAGACCTTCGACGATCGCCGTTTTCCCAACCCCTGCCTCACCGATGAGGACCGGGTTGTTTTTCCTGCGTCGACAGAGAATGAGAATAAGTCTTTCTACCTCTTCCTTCCTTCCGATGACTGGATCGAGCTTCCCTTCACGACAGAGCTCAGTAAGATCATGACCGTAAGCGCGCAGGGCGGGAAGTTTCTCCCCAGCTGCTTGCTTTTCCCCGGGCTTGGCTCCTGGGCCTCCTTGTCCAGAGGTTCCCATTGGAGGAAGTTGCAGGTTAAAGGTTTCGAGTTCTTTGAGGATCTCTTTCCGGATGTCTTTGAGGTTGATATTGAGATTTTCCAGAACCTGTGCAGCGACACCATCCGTTTGCCTTAATAGGGCGAGGAGAAGGTGTTCGGTTCCGACGTAATTGTGATTGAGGGATGCAGCTTCTTCATTGGCAAATTCGAAGACTTTTTTCACTTTGCCTGTGAGGGCTGGGTCACCATATACTTGGATCTCCGGGCCAAAACCGACCAGTCGCTCCACCTCTGCTCTTAAAGTCTCGTAGTCGAGATTGAGATTGCGCAGGACGTTGACAGCGATCCCTTGTCCGAGTTTGAGGAGTCCTAATAGGACGTGTTCTGTTCCTAAATAGTTGTGATTGAGGCGCTGAGCCTCTTTTTTAGCGAGTTTTATTACTTGCTTAGCGCGGTTGGTAAACTTATCGAACATCATTGATCGTATTTCTCCTTAAGCGAGGGGGACATCCCACATCGATATTAGCCTCTAAGACCCATTTTTCGCAAATTGAGCGAAGATTATCAAGTAAAGAATTGGAAGGGATTAAAAAAAATTCCGAAGAATCTCTCAAGTCGTTGACCATGAAAAACCAATCCATTATCATTAATCTCTATGGAAGTTGATATGCAAGCTTTGACATCAAAAGTGCCAGTAGGCACCATCTTTCGCCATTACAAGGGAAAAGAGTACAAAATTCTCCAAGTCGGTCGCCACAGCGAGGATCTTTCTCTTTACGTAGTCTATCAAGGACTCTACATTTGCAAGACCTTTGGCAAAGACCCGATATGGATCCGTCCCTTGGAGATGTTCCTTGAAACTGTGCGGGTTGAAAGTAAAGAAGTTCCCCGTTTTTCCCTTCTCACCCCATCCCCAACCCACTCATGAGTACGCTTGATTGGAATATTCTTGATACTGGAGTGCGTACTGCACAGGAAAACATGCAAATCGATGCAGAGCTACTCGCGTCGCTTGAGGTCCGTGCTGCTCCCATCCTCCATTTTTACGACTGGAAGAGAGATAGTGCCACCTATGGACTCTTGGTCAGACCGAGTGATTATCTCAACCTCGATGCGGTTAAGAGAGCTGGCCTCGATCTTGCAAAGCGTCCTACCGGTGGGGGGATCGTCTTCCATATCTGGGATCTCGCCTTCTCCGTGCTCATTCCCGCTGGCCATCCCCACTTTCATGAGAATACCCTCGATAATTACGCCTTCATCAATGAAGCGGTTTTACGGGCGGTCTCTGATTTCTTAGAAAGCCGCAGCTCTCTCGAGCTGATCCCCCATGATGGGCCAGCGTTTGACTCTTCTTGCGAGCGATTCTGTATGGCCCAGCCCACCAAATACGATGTCGTCCTTCAGGGAAAGAAGATCGCCGGTGCTGCGCAAAGAAAGACCAAAAAGGGATATCTCCACCAAGGGACAATTGCTCTGAAGATGCCTTCCGAAGAGTACCTAAATGCAATCCTTCGCCCAGAGACTAAAGTTCTAGAAGCAATACAGGCGCATACAAATCCTCTCCTAAAGACCGACGAAGATCTCGGTGAGGGAAGGAAAACCTTGCGCGAAAACCTTACGAAACACTTGATAAGAGAGCCTGCCTATGTCACAAAAACTTAAGACCGCCATTACTCCCACACGAGAAGAGAACTACCCAGAGTGGTACCAGCAAGTGGTGCGAGCCTCAGATTTGGCCGAGAACTCTCCCGTCCGCGGCTGCATGGTCATCAAGCCCTGGGGCTACCGCCTATGGGAAAACATCAAGAGTCATCTCGATAAGAAGTTCAAGGAGACGGGACATGAAAATGCCTATTTCCCTCTGCTTATCCCCTTGAGTTATCTTGAGAAAGAAGCGGGGCATGTCGAGGGATTTGCCAAGGAGTGCGCTGTCGTTACCCATCACCGTCTCGAGCAGAACGAAGAGGGTAAACTTGTTCCCGCAGGTCCTTTGGAAGAGCCCCTCATTATTCGCCCTACCTCAGAGACCATCATTGGGGAGACCTTTGCTAGATGGATCACCTCCTATCGAGACCTTCCCCTGAAGATCAACCAGTGGGCTAATGTCGTCCGTTGGGAAATGCGTACGCGGATTTTCTTAAGAACAACGGAATTCCTCTGGCAGGAAGGGCATACTGTTCATGCTACCAGGGAAGAGGCTCTTGAAGAGACCCTCCAGATGCTCCATATCTACGAAGAGTTTGGGCATAAAATTCTCGGTATTCCCTTCATCATTGGAGAGAAGACAGAATCGGAGCGTTTCCCCGGAGCAGTCTCCACCTATACCATCGAAGGGATGATGCAAGATCGCAAAGCTCTTCAAGGTGGAACTTCCCATTTTCTCGGGCAAAACTTTTCAAAAGCCTCCAATATCCGTTTCCGCAATGATGCGGGAGAAGAGGAATATGGATGGACCACCTCTTGGGGAGTGTCTACCCGTCTTATCGGCGCCCTCATCATGACCCATAGTGACGACGACGGTTTGATACTTCCACCGAGAATCGCCTCTTCTCACCTGGTGATATTGCCTATTCTCCATAAGGAAGAGAGCCGAGGTGAGGTCCTCTCCTATTGCGAAAAGCTCCAAAGCGAGCTAAAGGCTCTCGACTACCACGGGCAAGAAATCGATGTCATCCTCGACGATAGAGATTTGCGGGGAGGAGAGAAGACCTGGAACTGGATCAAGAAAGGGATCCCCATTCGATTAGAGATTGGGCCTCGCGACATCGCTGAAGATAAAGTGATGCTCACCAGAAGAGATAAAACCCCAAAGGAGAAAGCCTTTCTCACTCGCGATGAGCTCCTCTCTCAGCTCCCCGGACTTCTCGATGAGATCCAAGAGGGACTCTACCAAAGAGCTCTTGCCACCCGTGATGCGCATACGGTGAAAATCGACACCAAAGAAGAGTTTTATGCCTTCTTCACTCCGAAAAATAAGGAGAGACCTGAGATCCATGGAGGATTTGCTCTCACCCATTGGTCTGGTGACCCCTCAGTAGAAGAAAAAGTGAAGAAAGACTTAGGCGTGACGATTCGATGCATTCCTCTAAGAGGGGAGAAAGAAGAGGGGACTTGCCCATTCACAGGCAAACCTAGCCCCCAGAGGGTGATCTTCGCTAAGTCTTATTGACTTAGAAATTCATGTTCTCAAGATCTCGGCGCATTTGCTGGAGATCTTGCATGACTTTCGCAAGATTGTCATTAGAAGGGCGCTTGACGAGCCTCTCCCAATCGCGGCAAAGTGCGTCGAAGTCTTCTTGGTATTTTTTATTAACATTTGGCATTAGAACACCTCCGTTCCTATATCTTTTTATACTATAATTTTTAATTAATCCCAAGTTAATGGTGTAAATCCGATTTTTATGAATAAACTAAGAATATAAAGGTCTCAGAAAGTTTGGGTTAGCATCAAAAGAGAGAAGGATCTGGGTGTGCTCAGGATCATCTTGGCTTAAGGATAGGCCGAGTGGAGTGAGTCCTTTTTTGTCTGGGCAATTGACAAAGGATAGAAATTCTTGACGTAGAGAGTTTTGTGTCTGAATTTCTCTCTTGTAGGAAGGGTACTTGCAAAACAAGCGCCTTAAGGTATGTCTAAGGATGAAGAACGTCGCTCCTTTTCTGAAATAAGGGTGAGAAAGCGTGCATGCGTAGTGCAGAGCATTCCGCCCCCTCTTATCTTGGTGGAAGGGATCGGCCCCATAATCAGAGATAAGAATGGTTCCAGCAACGGCGCAGCCGCGAATGAGTGCATATTGAAGAGGAGATCGTTCATCATTACAAGTAGCATTGACATCCGCTCCGAGTTTTTCAATAAGAAGTTTCCACATTTCAAAACTAGAGAAAAAAATGGCGTTATGCAAAGCAGTGAATCCTTTTTTGTCCTGTGCATTGACATCAGCGCCGAACTCTTCAACAAGAAGTGCAGCCATCATCCTATGTTCTCTGATGCAAGAATGGTGGAGAGCAGTGCGACCGAGTGGATCTGCGGCATTGATATCAGCCCCTAGCTTTTTCAATAGCCGAGCGACTTCAACATGTCCTTGTATACATGCATGATGGAAGGCGGTATGACCGCGATAGTCGTTCGCATCCACCTTTGCTCCGAGCGTTTCGATCAGAAAACGGACATTGGCCGCTTGTCCCATTTTTGCTACGAGATGCAAAAGAGTTTTCCCTTGATAACGGAAATTGACATCAGCACCCTCTTTAACAAGTTTCATTGCGGCGTTCTTATCTCCATGGATGAAAGCCTTTTTGAGTAGCGCTTGCTTTTCTTTTCTCATGATAGAGTGAAAAGACAAAGAGGTTGGGTTTTTCTCAAGAGTTTGGAACGGGTGGACTTCCCCATCATCGTCTTCTTCCTGACTCGAGGGCTGTCGTAGTTGCATTTTTTTAAATGCAGTTGATGTCGCTTCAATTATGGGCGAGGGACTTTCCTCACTGAGAGAATGCTTCCCGCTTCTGAGATCGGGGGCACTACTCGTTCGTTTGAGAGGAAAAGTCATCTTCTCAAGTGTTGGAGTTCTCGGTGAGGCAATAGGTAGAGACATAGCGCGGCCTTTGTTTTAGCGCTTCTTTTTCTTTCTAGGAGGAGGAAGTGTGGGATATTCGAGAGTTTCTGGGTTGCACAGCTGAGGAGTGAATGTATCTTCTTCATGGCGGGGAACGAGATACTCGTTCTCCTTGTTGCGCAAAGTTGGGGTAGCTCCGTAGCTGAGAAGAAGCTCTAAGAGTTTTTCATGACCATGCCGTGCTGCTATGTGGTGGGGGGTATTCCCATTGCGGTTTTGCCGATTAACAAAAGATAGGAACGCCGTTTTCAAACAGTCCTGTCCTCCAAGTGCTCTCATCGGAAGATTCTGAGCGACCACGACTTTCAGAGCAGCATCCAGAATGTATTTTGCTGAATTACACCGAATTTCTTCAGAGGCGCAGTATCTGAGATAATGAAGAGCGTTATTGTTATTGTTATCGCAGAGAAAGACATCGGCACTAAAATTCAGAACGAGTGCATTGGCAATAGTGATATTCCCTCTTTGGAGAGCATGGATCATAGGGGTTTTCATCGAATGACATGGGTAATTGACATCAGCGCCGAGTTCTTCTATCAGAAATTTACACATCTCAAAAATCCCATCTCTTCCTGCTGCATGGCTAAGGGGTGTATGTCCTTGGTTGTCGGTGCAATCGACGTTTGCTCCGAGAGTCTTCACAAGATAGCGCGCCATCTTTTTGAAATCGTCTCTTGCGGCGCTATGCAGAAGAGTGGTTCCTCTCGCGTTCTTCGCATTGACATCAGCCCCACCTTTAACGAGAATCTCCGCCGCTTTGAGATGTCCTTCCTTACAGGCGTAGTATAAAGCGGTCAATTCTTTGTAGTCCTGCAGATCGACTATAGTTGGTTCATCCCTTTCTAAGAGGAGGTTCTCTACTAATTGGGAATGTCCCTTCTTAGCTGCGTGATGCAGTGGAGTGAAGCCATTGTTGTCTTGAGCATTGATATCTGCTCCAAGATCGATGAGGAGTTGGGCCATTTCTGCATGACCGTTCATGCAGGCAAAATGCAATGCCGTTCTCCCAAAAAGATTGGTGTAATCTCTAGATGCATAGAGTTTATTGACAAGGAAGAGTGCGAGAGCTGTTTCTCCATGCTCACTGGCTCGATGAAGGAGAGTTTTTCTCTCTTCGAAGATATTCTTTCCCTCGTATAAGAAATTGATATCTGCATTCAATTCCAAAACGAGATATTTTGCCGCATTGTATTCCCTCTCCATAACGGCCCATTCTAGAAGGTTTTTCCCATCGATGGTCAGTGTATCGATTTCAGTGGGATCCTTTTTAAGGCGAGCTTTAACAAGATCGAAAGAACCATCTCTCATAAGTCGGTGGAGTGGGTGTTCTGGGATTTCTTCTGTACTTGATGGAGTCCGAAGTCGGGACGTTTGAACACGAGCTGTTGAGGCGCGACCAATGAGGGGCGTAGGGGCTCTTTCACGGCTGGGAGAAGACCGTCTGAGTGCCCTCATTGCTGGGAAGCTACTTGTATCGCGCGGTTTAGGAGAGTGTTGGGTAGGAAGTGCTGGCGAGGTATATCTAAAAGAAAGAGGTGCTGGCGGGGTGAATATAAAAGAAATAGGCAGGGAAAGAGAGGGGACCATAGCTTGCCTCCAAATTCAAAAGGGATTCTAGCGCTGGTGAGATTAAAAGGCCATCTTCAATCGATTTGAAATGAGAGATCTCTAAGATCCATGAATCCTAAAAAAGGAAGGTAAAATAATTAATTTAGCTTTTGTAAAAAACCCCTCACTTTTACTATTGGATTTTTTTGTAAAGGAGACTTTCTTATGAGTAAATTTTTTAAATCACTATTTCTACTACCTGTTAGCATTTTTCTCACATTTAGTTCTGTTGCCACCCTAGAGGCAGAACAACCCCTTGAAAGGGTAGAGAGTCTGAAAACAGCTATGCTTTCTCAAGATGAGTCTGCTTTTTATCTTGCTTGCATGCAGGGGAATGAAGAAGAGGTTAGACGACTGATCGAAAGTAGAGCCGACATCAACGCAGATGCCTTTTTTGGTAAAACAGCTCTTCACTTGGCATGTAAGGGTGGCCATGAGACCATTGTTGCCCTCCTTCTCGAGGATGGCGCACAGCTGAACCCATTAGATACGGAAAATCGAACCCCTTTGCATCTTGCTTGCTCGAAAGGGCATGAAGGAGTGGCTCGTTTACTTTTAGCGAGTGGAGCGGAAGTTGATGTTATCGATGCAAATGGTGATACCCCATTTTCTATGGCATGTAGGAACGGGCGTGCATCCGTCATGGATTTTCTCATTGCGGCAAGAGGGGGTGTGCGCTCTTTGCCCCATGAGGGATTCACTAAGCTTCATTGGATTTGCTGGAAGGGGAGAGAATCAGTTATCGAACCATTCCTAAAAAGAAAAAGGTCTCTCGAATCAGGGGATCAGACGATCGGTACCCCTTTGCATTTTGCTTGCCAAGGAGGACATTCTCGTATTGTATCGATTCTTTTGAAAAAGAAAGCGGACATTCATGCGACGAATCGATTCGGAGAAACTCCTCTCCATTTTGCTAGTGAAAAGGGGCGGGAAGAAGTAGCAGCCCTTTTGATCAAAAAAGGGGCAGAGGTCAATGCGATTTCCGAGGGTAAAATGATGCCTCTGCATGTCGCTAGTCAGAGAGGGCACAAAGAAGTTGTCCGTCTCCTTCTTGCAAAAGGTGCAGAAGTAGATGCCAGAGATTTTTTTGAGCAAACTCCTCTTTTCTTAGCCAGCTGGTATAGCTCTAATGCGGAAGTGATCGAGGTACTTCTCAAAAAAGGAGCGGCGATTGACGAACTGAATACTGCCTCTCACCTCACAGCTCTTTTCGGTGCGTGTCAATGGGACAACGTAGCAGTGGTTAGCACTCTCCTTGATCATGGAGCGAACATAGATCTTCCTTCGAATGAGAATGGTGTTAGAAGAACCCCTCTTCATATGGCTTGCACAGCAGGAAACGAAGCAGTAGTTGCTCTTCTTTTAGAAAGAGGAGCAAACACAGAGGTATACGACTCCGAAGGAAAGACTCCTTTTACGATCGCTTGTGATGAAGGGAATGAAGAAGTGATAAGACTCCTCATCGAGGCTGGAGCCAAAGTGGAAGCTCGCAATGCCGACGGTGATTCCCCTCTTGTACAGGCGTGTGTGCAGAGGAATGCAGCTGTTCTTGATCTTCTCTTAGAAAAAGGATCTGATATTGAAAGTCGAAATCAAGATGATGAGACTCCTCTTCTTTTGTTTTGCCGAAAAGGGGACAAAAAATCCGTGCATTTTCTTATAGAGCATGGAGCGGATGTAGAAAGTCGAAACAAAAACCAAGAAACCCCTCTCTACTTGGCTTGCAGCTTGGGTCTCAAGGAGATTGCCCACTTGCTTATAGAAAGGGGAGCCAATATCGATAGTCGAAATCAAGATGATGATGAGACTCCCCTTTATATAAGTTGCAAAAAAGGGCGCGATGCTCTGGTTCAACTTCTCGTAGAAAATGGAGCAAATTGCAATTTTAAGAATCGATCTGGAACATACCCCCTTCACCTCGCATGTCGGCAAGGGAATAGAACGATTGCTCGCCTCCTTTTAGAAAATGGAGCAGAGGTTGCATCCGTAGATCAATATGGATATACTCCTTATAATTACGCTAAAGTAGGGGGGGACAAGGCTATTCTAGATTTGCTCATAGAATTTGGCGCTAAACCTCCGATGGAGAAACCCGATGAAAAAGAAAAAAAATCCCATGAAGGGTAAGTGGTTGAAAAGAAAAGCTCTTTGGCTTGTCTTTTTTGTTCTCTTCTCCTTCATCCATGTAGAAGGAGAGGAGACACCTTTCCATTTGGTATGTGAGCGGGGGGATGTTGCTGCTGCTCGAGTCCTTATTGAAAATGGGACAGAGATTGATGAACTGTGTGGATCATGGGGAACCTCCCTGCATCTTTCTTGCCAACATGGTCAGGCCGAGGTCGTCTCTCTTCTTTTGAAGAGCGGCGCCACTATTGACCTGGAGGATGGCGAGGATAAGACTCCATTGCACATTATTTCCGAAGAAGGGAATCCAGCGATTGCTCGTATGCTCTTGGATGCAAGGGCAAATGTAGAAGCTTTATCCAATCAGCTTGAAACTCCTCTGCATTTGGCATGTCTGAAGGGACACTTTGATGTGGCTGAGCTATTGCTCCGTTATGGAGCCAAGGTCAATGTGTGCACGATAGCTGGGGAAACCCCTCTCCACTTTGCATGTAAAAGGGGCGATGAGCGCATGGTGGAGCTTTTGCAAATTAGTGGCGCCCCTATCGATCCTGCCGATCGCTCGGGGCAAACTCCTTTTCTCATGGCCTGCTTAGGGGGACATGAAGAAATAATGCTCCAGTTTATCAAGGCGCAGGGAGGGATTAAGGCCCTGCCAATTGACGGGTTCACTTTTTTGCACTGGGCTTGCTTGATGGGAGAAGAAGAGAATGTTCGAAAGGCTTTGACAAGCCGTGCAATTGTCAATGCGGGAAACAAAAAGTTTGGTTCTCCTTTGCATTTTGCTTGCAGGCAAGGGAATTATGCCAATGTCTCGCTTTTATTAAAAAAGGGGGCAATTGCAGATGCATGGGATATCGATAGAGTGACTCCGCTCCACATTGCTTGTAAGGAGGGGCATCTGGAAATTGCTCGACTCCTACTAAAAAAGGGAGCGAGGCTGAATGCTTTGAACTCTCGGAAGCAAAATCCCTTGCACATCGCTTGTATCGAGAAGCAAGTTGATGTTGTCCGATTTCTTCTTGAAGAAGCAGAAAGCGCTGTGATCGATGCTCTAGATATCCGCAGAAACACCCCCCTTCATGAAGCTTGTATGCGGGAAGGGCACGAAGAGATTATTGCCCTTCTTTTAGAAAAGGAAGCAAATATCAAGGTCTTCGATGCCAATTGGGATACTCCTCTTCATGTTGCTTCCAGCAAAGGAAATGAGAAAGCCATTGTGCTTCTTTTGCAAACGGGTGTTGATATCGATATCCAAAATGGCTACGAAGAGACTCCTCTTCATTCAGCATGCAAAAAAGGGCGTAGAGACGTGGTCTCTCTTCTAGTAGAGAATGGTGCGCAGATTGATGCTGAGGATTACTATGGGTATAAATCGATCCATAAAATTTGTGGAGGGAATGGAGATGAAACCCTCGTCCATTTCATTTTGAAAATGGGGGCGGATATCAACGTACTGGATAATTTTGGAAGGACTCCTTTGCAAGTCGCTTGCAGTTGGGGGAATCCAAACATTGTCCGGTTTCTTCTCGAAGAGGGGGCTAAGATTGAAGTGTACAATCAATGTGGGGGCACTGCACTCAGTTTAGCTCGGATGATGGGACATGCCTCTATTGCCGATCTCCTTGAAGAATACGGTGCTTCCCGATAATTTTCATTATCAAGAGATTTTTTTTCTGATCTGAATTCGTAGGAATTTTTCCTTTGGGAATAACCCTTAGAGTCTGTATGATGATATTATTTATCCAAATTTAGGTGGTGTCATGCTTGGATTTTTTCGTAAATACCAGAAATTTTTCTTTATCATTGTGGCGGTCTCTTTTGTCTTTTTTGGGACCTATAGTACTCTTGGAAGGGGACCGAAAGAGACTCCTGACAGAGAGGTTGGAAAGTTGATCGATGGTTCCCCGTTGATGGAAAAGGAACTTGCAGCACTCACACGACTTCTCAAGTATGGAGTTGAAGAAGGGGGGCGGAATTACAACTTCTTAAATGATAGTCTGATCCATCGAGAAATCATCCTTTCTGGGATCGGAGAGGTCGTTGCGATGCGCTATTTTCCCCTTATAGAGGGTGAGCTACAGGAGAGATGGAGACGAGCCAAGCGCTATACCCCCTATAGCCATCCAGAAGCTTCTCATATCAGCGCGCGGGCAGCATGGGACCAGTTCGCACCAAAAATCAATGTTCTGCTCGACGAGCTCAAAGAGGCTCCTGAGGAGTTTTCTAAAGAGCAACTGCCACTTTTATTCCAGCTTTATGCTGCCCAGGCTGAGTTCCCAGCTCCTCTTCTCCATCAGCTACTCTATAATGAGCAAGCACAAAGCGAGCAAGTTAGCCCAGATCCCGCCTTTAACAATGCTGAGATGGGGCTTTTTGGTTTCTATTCAGTCGAAGACTGGTTTGGGGCAAAATATGAAAATCTTCTAGTTAAAGTCATTCTCAATGGATCGATCATCGCTGCTGAGAAAGGATACGAGGTGAGTAGAGAAGAGGCGTGGCAAGACCTTTTCTCCAATGTTTACAACACGCTTAAAGCCTACTCCAAAGAAGAGAATATTTCCGGAGAACAGGCGCAAAACTCCATGTTAGAGCAGATGCGCTACTTTGGATTTACGGAAGATCTCGCAGCTAGTTTATGGCAAAAGGTGATGCTTTTCCGCCGAATGGTGGGGGAAGCCGGAGCTGCAGTTTTTATCGATTCGCTCGCTTTGGATCAGTTCAAAAACTTTTCTAAGCCTTCAGTGAAAGTGTGTCGGTACGAGTTGCCTAAAGCTCTGCAGTTTTCCAATATGCGCTCTCTCTTCAAATTCCAAAGATACTTAGAGATTGTTTCAGAGGTTGATGTTTTGGATCTCCCCACGACTTTTCGCAGTGCCAATGAGATTCAGATGGAGCATCCTGAGCTTGCCTACAAAGTCTTTCAGATCGAGGTGGCTTCTATATCGCGAAATGAACTAGAAGCGGGAATTTCTTTGAAGAAGACTTGGGACTGGGAAATAGATCAAAAGAACTTTGCTCGGTTGCAAGAGGCGTTTTCTTCTCTAAGTAGTGTTAGCGCCCAGTCTGAAGAGGAGAGGGTTGCAGCTCTCGAAGAGTTGAGTGAGCAGAAGCGTTTTGCTGTCGATCAATTTGCGCGAACAGCCATCTTAAACGATCATCTCGAATGGATTGATGAGGCCCTAGCGACTAAAGAGCATAGAGAAGTATCTTTGAAGGTCCGTGCGAAAGGGGGGGCTACTTCTTTCGATGGTGAAGAGTTTATCGGTTGGTTAGAAAGCGATGACCCAGCTCTTGCTCGTTACTCTCCACATGACGAGAATTTCTTCTCGATCCACGTACTCGAAAAGGGGAAGAATTGGGAACTGCTAACTTTTGAACAAGTGAACATGGACCAGACAATGGAAAATGCCCTTGATCAACTCCTCATTGCCGCCTATTCAAGCTTTGATATGACCGCCCCTTTTGAAGAGATGCAGGATGAAGTTGCAGAGCGGGTCTATGCAGATCTTCTAAATGAGATCGATCTGCATGCTGTTGGAGAGATTAGTGAAGAGGGGCTCGCTCCTCACCGCTTTGACCGTCTTCTGCAAGAGATGCACCATTTAGTCCTCACTGATAAGGAAGGGTTTGCTAAAGCGCAAGAGTCTCCATGGGCACTTAAACAATACGAAGAGAATCTCGTCGGCAGAGAAATCGCACTTGATATTGGGGAGTTTTCCACCGTCAGTACTACTGGCTTCTATCAGGTCCTAGAAAAAGGGGAGGTCGGGGCATCGGAAGAAGAAATCGCTGCCGCCAAGGAGCATCTCGCCCGCGACGCGAAGAAATCCCTAGTGGTCAACCTCATGGCGCAACTCGAAGAGGTGATTGAATAATCGATGCAGCAGACACTCGATCAAATCTCTTCGATCTTGCCGAGTGATTTCTTCTCTGTTGAAGTTGACATCCCTTACGTTGGGAAGCGGGAAGCAAAAGATGCTCTGAAAAAGAAGCATCTTTTGCCGAGCTTCAGCGGCCTTTTATATGAGGCTGCATTTGCTAAGGTAGCCGCTGGTTGGAACGAGGATCTTCTGGTCTTCGATGTCACTGTTGAGATCCCCTTTGAAGAGTGTTTCTTTCCGGAGTATCAAAAAGGAGATAGTATTGAGCTTTTCATCGATACGAGGAATCTCAAGTCGGCCGGTTTTCCGACAAGGTTCTGCCATCACTTTGTGATTTGTCCGAGGCCAATAGAGGGAGTTTACGCTAGAGAAGTGACCTCCTTTCGCACCGATGACCGCCATGAACTCTGCGATCCAGAAAGGATTCTGGTGAAAGGGGATTTTTTCCGGAGTCGCTACTTTCTGAAAATAGTTCTTCCATCAGATTGCCTGCATGGGTATGATCCAAGCGCTTTTGAAAGGCTTGGGTTTGCCTATAGGATCAATCGAAAAGGGGAGGCGTCGCAGCATTTTGCACTCTCTTCTCGCTATCACTCTATTCAGCAGCAGCCCAGTCTTTGGAGCACCATCCAATTGAGGAAAACATGAAGAAATATACCGATTCCCATGAATGGATAGACCTGGTTGGAGAAAATGGCCGCGTAGGGATCTCTACCTATGCCCTAAAAGAGCTCGGAGAAGTTGTCTACATTCAACTTCCCAAAGTTGGGGAAACTGTCCAAGCCTATTCTGAGGTCGCCGTATTGGAATCGACAAAGGCCGCAGCGGATATATACAGTCCCATTACAGGGAAAATTATCGAGGTGAACGAAGAACTCTCTTCTGATCCTCTCCTCCTCAATCAAGACCCAGAAGGAAAAGGTTGGTTGTTTACCATTGCGATTGCAGATCGATCGGAGTATGACTCTTTGCTCGATCAGCCGCAATATCTTCAGTTGATCTTGTAGGATACTTATGAATAGACCTCGCAGCTTCTTTAGACGAAAGGGTTTTCTCTTTTTAATCTGTGCCCTAGCTCTTTTCGGTGTTTTATTTACTTCCCGCTATAAAATTTGTGCATTAGGAGCAAAGTTTGTCCTCTCTCGCTCATTTGGATCGCGCCTCACTTATGAAAGGATCCATGCAAAACGGGGAATCATCGATATTCGAGGTCTTCGTATTCGTGAAGATCGCTATCAGCTTATGCTGAATCAGGCAGAGCTTTCCATCGACTTAAATCATCTTTTACGTCATCCGAGCCAAATTGTTGACATGTTTCGGATTCATAGGGAAAAGAACTTCATTGAGAAACTCAGTCCTCTTAAAGGGGGAGGCCTTTCTCTGAGCATCGATAATGGACAGCTTCAACTGGGAAAGCATCGTTACTATTTCATTTTTGAGCCGGGAAGCCGCTCTCAAGATTTGGGTCTTTTGTCAATATCCCAAGATCCAGGGCTGTCTCATCACCCCTTTCTTCTTCTCCGTCTCACGGATAGGGGCGAAGAGCTCATCTTTCAAATGAATACCGAACAAGTTGCAAGTGATCGTTTTTTACATCTTGCTAGCTTCCTCTTTCCCGAGCAATTAGATGGCTTTAAGCGAGCGGATGGGCATATAGAATGCAAGGGGAGTGCGATTTATGACTGGAATGGAGGACTCACTGAGATGGCTCTTCGTTTTGCTCTCGACCATTTCGAGATGCGCCATCCAGAGATGCAGTTTGCAGTGCGCCTCGATCATGCAGAGGGAGACTTTTCCTACCCGGAAGGTGTAGAGAATGCAGGGCTTCCCATATGGAAAAAAATTCTCGGCTCATTTTCACTAGAGAATGGAGAACTCGCATGTGGAGAGAACCTTCTCCTCACACGCTTGAATGGAAATGTGGAGCTAGATCCTAGGGAAGCTCCCAACTTAAGCGTAACGGGAGATCTTGCTGGGGAAGAACACCCCCTCGCTCTTCAGCTTGTCGGAAAAGGGAGTCTCCATGATGACCAGGCTGACTGGTTAGAGCTCGGCCTCAACCTCGATGACCAGTTTGGAACTCAGTGCGAAGCCTTTCTTTCCGTTTCTCGCCCTGAAAAAGATGCCCTCATCTTGCAGCTTGAGGCAAGTCAGCTCCTCCCGGGGCAAGTCGAGATGTTGAAAAAATATCTCGCTCGCTCACTTCCCAGATTGCACGACTGGGAGGTGCAGAAAGGAACGTTCGGAGGAAAACTCGTCGTTCTATTTGAAAATGGTGGACTTTCTTCATTTGAAATTCAGGATGTTCTCGGTGAGGAAGTTGTTCTCAAAAATCATAGTGAAGGGGCTCCTCTCTACTTTGCCCAGCTTGAGGCGCAGGGGCGTCTCAAAGGATGGAATCCAGAAGCCATTGGTGAACTCACTGTCAAGGCTGATCTCCCTCTTTGCCATCTCCTCAGGTGGCCAGCAGCAGCCCTTAGTGATGCCTATGCCGCCTTCCGTCCTTCGGATGGGGCTAGTCTTGCAATGACCATTCACTTTGAGCAAGGAGGAGTGCAGACTCGAGGCTCTGTTGACATGCCTCTACTTGAAGAGTCTTTGCAGTTTGGGTGGAAAGCTCCGCGCGCTTTCCCCGCCTCTTTGAATGAGATCGAAGAGGGATGGGCTAGGTCGGAAAAGCTCTCATACCCTTTCTACGGCCCCTTCGTTCGCCTCATCTCTGAAGATCTAGAACTCTACGGAGATGTCGATCTCCTTGCGACCTACAATGGTAGCGAGGTAGAGTTTGCTCTTCAGGTAGAGCAGTTCTTAGCAAAACATCCTCTTCTCGACTTGCAGGCCAGCGCGATTGGCGAAAAAGAGAAAACCGCTGGGCGGATTCGTGTTCATTATCACCCTCTCACGCATGCAATTGCAGGGGAGATTCCTCTTCGAGGGGGGAAAGCCTATGAGAGGAAATACGGCCTCTACTTCCAAGAGGTCGACGCAGACCTTGTCTTTGCCTATCACAAAGAAAAGGGGACCTTCCAGGGGGTAGTCACGGATGGGAGAGTCACTTACGATGAGCATCCTCTCCTTTCGAAGACAGCCTTTACTTTTTCTATTGATGAGAGGCATAGAGTTCTCCTCACTGAGGGAAATGCTTCTCTCGTTCTTCCGACTGATCGAGAGTTCCAGATCGCAATAAAAGAAGGATCCTTTACCTCAGAAAAGAGCACCCTTTCTTTCCAACTTCTCGACGAAATGGAAGAGTTCGCCTCCTTCACTGGAGAAAAAGAGGAAGACTGGAAAGGGAATCTTTCTATCAGAACACCTTCTCTGAAGGGAGAAGTGGGACTATCCCTTGCTTTTGATCCCATTTCTGGAGAGATTTCGTTAGAGGCAAATGGGAATGAGATTGAGTGGCAGAACAACAAGCTTTCGACGACTTCCCTTGCAATGAAGAAGCTCGGACGACAGTTCACTATTGAGCAACTAAAGTTTGATGAGACCCTTTTCAAGGGGATTTTTGCCGCAGAGGGAAAAGGGTTTGTTTTTTCTGAGCTTTCTCTAGAAAGACCAGACCTTTCAGCAAAAGGAAAAGGGACATTTTGGATCGACCTTCCGAGCAGTTCCCAGTGCTTTGGGATCCGTAGTGACCTCGATCTAAAAGTAGAACTTCAGGATCCTTTAGCCCTTGAAATAGAGACGAAGCATCCTTTGAAACTTGCCTACTCTCCAAGCCTTGGCTTAAGCCTTTCTGGCGTCGAGCTCACATCAGGAAGTAGCACGGTGAAAGTTGAATTCTTCGAGAGGCTCTTTCCCAGCGGCAACCTCGAAGCAAAAGGGTGCCAATTCCAAATAGAAGATACACTTGTAGACCATCTCATCCTTGGAGGGGTATTTCCCCCATTGATGCGGGACTTTCGCTTTTGCCAGAATCTCGAAGGTGAGGGGCATTATTCAAGCATCAATGGCAGGGAACTATTCGATGCGACACTTAAGGGTGGAGCGAGGTGGAAAGAAGAGGGTGATAGGGACCTTGGCTTGCAATTGATAAGAGAGGAGGAGAACTGCTCTGTTACCTTCAAAGAAGAAGGGGAAAGCGAAGGGCTCACAATTGCAGGTATTTGGAGCGATGAAGGATTTACGATCGAAAGGGCTACGGGTGAGCTTGGCAGGCTCTCTGCAGATCTAAAGGTCAACAAAGACAACGCCCTCAAAGGGCGACTCAACCTTGATTTCTCTCTTTTTTCTGAACTTTTTGACTTGCCCGTGAATTCCTATCTCACCCAGTGGCGTGCTGGGAGCGGATATCAGTTTGATGGGGTTTTCCATACATCGGACAAACTCGCCGATTGGCGGTTTCAAGGCAAAGTCCGAGGGGAGGGATTCGATTGCGCAGGATACCAGTTCCGCTCTCTTGAGGCTAAAATTGAAGCCCTACAGGGACAAATTGCGATTGAAAACCTCGATCTCACCGACGATGCTGGAAAAATGTGGATGGGAGATGGCTCTTTGCAGCGTGGTGAAGATGGGGTCTGGAGGTTTCATTTTCCTCTTCTAGAAATCCGGAGCTTTCAGCCCAGCTTTCTCCATCGCCTTGTTGGACAGGAAACAGCGATCACACCTCTTGTCATCAAGTCGGCGACCGTTCAAGAGCTGCGCGGAAGCTTAACCGATCCAAGCACCATTACCGGATATGGCTCTTTGCGATTTGTCAATCGGTCCAAAGATGGTGAAACTCTTCTCCCTAAGAACCTCCCAACAGAGGCACTCACCAGACTTGGTTTAGATGGGACCCTCTTTGTTCCTGCTAGCGGGGAGATGAATTTCCTTTTCCAAGCGGGACGACTTTACATCAATGAAATGCGCAATGTACAGAGTGAGGGTGGGCGCTCTCGATTCCAATTCCCACGGACATCTGCAGTTGGCTATCTCGACTTCCAAGGGAACCTCTTTTTTAACATAGAGGTCCATCAAAACGTTGTCTCCTCCATTCGTGGGCCCCTTTCCCTTTTCGTGAGGGGAACCTGGGACAACCCAGAATTACAGATCAGGTGAAGCCCCTCGATATCCTTTACCCCCCTATCTGCTTGCACTGCAAAGAGGGGATGGAGAAACAGCTTCCCCTTTGTGATTCCTGCCTAAACAACTTCACCCTTCTTTCCGTAGAAGGGCGATGTGATCGATGCTTTGTAGAGATTTCCCAAAGAAAAGGGAGGTGCCTGCTGTGTAGGCAAGAGTCCTCTCCCTTCCAACAGCTCGCTTCTTGCTTTGAAGAGATGGGTCCTGCTAAGAGTCTTCTCGATGCCCTCTTATTCAGGGAACAGACCTACTTGGCAAAAGACTTTGCCGCTTACCTGGCTCTGCAGATCGATCGTCTCCAATGGCCCACCTTCGATTTGATTGTAGGTGTTCCTCCTCTCCTTCCTCCTTCTCCCTTTCAAGTGGGTAAGGAGCTATCCCAGTTTCTTGGATGCCCCTTCATCGAAACACTTAAGCGGAAATGGACCCCCGTACCGCAATTTTCCCTTAAAAAGAACTGTAACATTATTCATCGCTGCGTATTATTGCTAGCAACCGGTATGGGAAGAGGAAAAGAGATCTCTTCTGCTGGCTGGACGCTCGATGAAGGAGCACCCGAAATGATCTACGGAATAACACTATGCATGTCATCAAATACCTCTTGATCGCTCTCTGTCTTTTCACTTCTAGCTGTGTTCGCAAGCAGGATGATCCTGCCATTGTACAAGCGCGGATTCGGTCTATGCAAACGCATACGTTTGTTGGCCATGATGGAAAAAAAGTCATCAAAGAGATCTTGGCGATTCTACAAGATGAAGGGTATATGATCAAAAATGTCAGTAGTGATTTTGGCCTTCTAACAGCAGAGCTCGACACGAATATTGAAAAGTTTTCCTCAAAATTTTGGGCTTACCTCTTCTCAGGTAAAAGAGCCCGCTGGAAAAAACATTCAGTGCTCGAGATGACATCGAATGTGACAGAAGAGGGGAATAAAACGAAAGTTCGCATCAATTTCCTTATGAGGATCTACGATAACTTGGGAAGAGTTGTCGATGTCCATCAGATCATGAATGAAGAGGCCTACCAAGACATCTTCGTCAGAATTCAAAGAGGTCTTCTTTCCTAGCCAAAAGTCTGAAATTCTTGCACCGAAAGTTAACTCCGAAGATCTCTAAACTTCTTGTATAAAAAAAACATTTCTTATACTGTAGCAAAGTTTTTACTTGGAATACCTCTATGATCAAATCTGCAACTGCAATCCTTTTGCTGGCTTCTTTTTTTCTTTGTACAGGAGAGGGCGTTTAGATTTTTGACGATCAGCTTTTTTGATAAAAAAATGTTAACATTTTGTTTCCCCAATTAAAAAAAATTGGAATAAAAAAACCTTATGAGTATTGTTATAAATCGAATCAAAAATAGGAGGAGGACCCTATGATTAAGAAAACAGCGACGATGATTATGCTTTCATCTTCAGCCCTCGTAGCAACTGAAGTGATGCCCGAGGTAAGTGATATCACTTTGGCAAGCTTATGCTCAACATGTTGCCAGCCTTGCTGCGAATGTGAGCCATGCTGCGTCCCTAAACCGAAAAAATGCATCGATTGTGAGTGCTACACCCCACAGTTTTACGATTTGCAATGTGACTTTGGATTCTACTTTGATGTCGAATTTCTCTATTGGTATGCGAAGGAGCAGCACCTACCCTTAGCAGTTGAGTCAACGATTGAGCCGGTACTTAGGGAAGATGGAACTCCGAAGGATTTTCTTCTCCCAAAGAAAGAGATCTTCATGGACTCTCGTTGGGATCCTGGATTTCGCCTCGGCGTAGGGTTCAACTCAGAGTGTGATGGATGGGACTACTACCTCTCTTGGACCTACATGCACAATAAACGAACACGGAGTAGGAGTGTAGCACCGTTCGAAGACGAAAATACACCTAGTGGAACAAATGTTCTTCTCAGCCCTTGGGATACGCTCTATCCTGTATTTGTCGATGGAGACGATCCTCAGATTTCTGGTTATGATCACATTAAGGGTAAGTGGCGTCTGAATTACAATGTGGTCGATTTAGAGCTTGGAAGAAAATACTGGCTCAGCCAGTGCTTCAACTTCCGCCCCTTTGTAGGGCTTCGCGGCGCTTGGTCCCGATTGCGCTTCAGAGTTAAAAACTCTTTCGAGCCAACTGATGAGTCTATCCACAATGCCCTCTCTACAAGTGTTGCATACAAAAATCGTATTTGGGGTGTAGGATTCCTCGGAGGAATCCAACCGACTTGGTACTATTCATCTTGCTTTGCTCTCTATGGGAATGCCAATATTGCCCTTCTCTGGGGACGAGATGATGTGAGCCGAAAAGAGTCAATAGGGATTCTCCCTGGCCCAGGAATGATAGAAGTGATTAATCCAAGCTATTCGACAAGTGCTTGTGTTGATGGGATGCAAGGAGTGCTCGATCTAGCTATTGGTCTTCGTTATGAAGATACCTACTGCTGTGATCGGTATCGATTTACTTTTGACCTCGGGTGGGAACACCATCAATGGTTCAACTATGCCCATAAATTCAAGGTCCTCGCTATACCAGTGGATACCATTGAAATTGGAAACGGGTTTGTCCATCTCGACGATTTCAACACCGATCTCGGCCTAGGAGGTCTTGTCCTTCGTGTGCGATTTGATTTCTAGTCCAAAAAGAGAATTCTTAACGCAAAAATGCCAGGCTCCTTTTGCCTGGCATTTTTTTTGATCAAATCTTCTTGCTAAAATCGTATTGATCCCTTTTTAATAACCATTTAAGGTTTTTGCAAGCACGCCAAGGAACCTATGTCGAAGATTGTTTTGTCACTATTTTTGCTCACTGCAGCGTCTCTTACAGCAAGTGATGGGCTTCGAGCTAAACAGCAAATGAATGACTGTACTGATGCTGCTTGCGACTCTTGCTACGCTCCAATATGCCCAAACTGCAGTGGCTGTAGCCTCGTCCCTTCTTTTAATGACTTGCAATGTAACTGGGGCTTTTCCCTCGATGTGGAGTTTCTCTACTGGTATGCAAAAGAACAGCAGGTGCCGATCGCTGAAAAAGCGAGAGTGCGAAATGTGATCAATGATGACGGTCTCTTTCTCATCTATCTTCTTCCGAAAGATGAGATCACCATGGGCTCAAGGTGGGATCCAGGCGTTCGTGCCGCAATCGGTTACAACTCTTGTTGTGATGGCTGGGATACCTATCTCTTATGGACCTACGTGCATAATAAGAAAAAAAAGCGCGAATCTGTCCGATCCCCCGTTGATGGTAATATTATAGAGAACCATGCCGATGGGACGACACTTTTGATCAGCCCATGGGACTACTATTACCCTAGATTCACCTTTGAAGACGAAGCTCCCATCTACACTAAAGTCTCGGGAGAGTGGCGCCTCGACTACAATGTAGTTGATCTAGAACTCGGGAAAAAATACTGGCTTAGCGAGTGCTTCAATCTCCGCCCCTTTGCAGCCGTTCGAGGCGTTTGGTCGGAGATCATTTTTGATGTGACAAACATCATCGATTTTCAAACTGACCCTGATCTCGGAACGAAGATCACCTTTAACAATTGGATCTGGGGAGTTGGCCTTGTTGGGGGACTTGAACCGACCTGGTACTTCTGCAGGTGCTACGCGATCTATGCAGGCTTTGACGTTGCCCTTCTTTGGGGAGAAGATCGAGTCCGCCGAAAAGAGAGGCTTGGAGGCCTAGATTTCCCTCCAACTCGCACAATTCTCATCCCTTCCTATGAATCGACGAGCCGTATAGATGGAATGCAAGCGGGGATTGATCTCAGCCTCGGCCTTAGGTACGAAGATACCTTCTGTTGTCATCGGTATCGGTTCACCATCGATTTAGGTTGGGAGCACCACGCTCTTCTCAACTACGTGCATAAATTCAAAGTTGCCGGTGTGGAAAACCACATAGATTCGACGAGCATTGAAAGGTTCTTCACAGACTTTGATTGGATGGAAAACGATCTTGCGCTGGGGGGGCTCGTCTTTCGCCTGCGCTTCGATTTTTAGCACTAGAGACTAAGGACTAGGACTCGAGGTTCCGTCTCGCCATTTGAATTTGCCTACGTAATGTCTCATCTTTGGAGATCTGCTCGGTGATCTTTTTCCAAGCATGGAGAAGAGTCGAGTGGGTCTTTCCTCCAAAAGAAGCTGCGAGCTTCATGAGCGAGTCGTTGATCATCTCTTTTGCCAAATACATAGCTACTTGCCTAGGGAAGGCGATATTTTTTGTCCTAGAATTGCCACAAAGATCACTGACCCGCACACCAAACATCGTCGCAACACTCTTGAGAATGAGATCGACAGAGACCCTTTTACTTGGCGCCCTTTGAAAAAGTTCACTGAGTGTCGACTCTACGATTTCTTCAGTGACATCGAGTCCCATCATTCGGCTATAGGCTGTGAGCCGATTCAGAGCACCCTCTAGTTGGCGGACATTATGGAAAATCCTCTCAGCAATGAAAAAAGCCACCTTATGAGAGAGCTTGAGCCCTTTTTGTTCCGCCTTATACTGGAGGATAGCGACCCTTGTCTCTAGGTCGGGGATCCCGACATTGGCGACGAGTCCCCACTCCATCCTCGCTATCATCCTCTCCGAGAGCTTAAGTTGCCCTGGAGGTTTGTCACAGGCGACGACGATCTGCTTGTTCTGGTTGATGAGCGCCTCAAATGTATTGCAAAACTCCTCCTCAAAGTTGAGGCGGCTTTGCAGAAATTGAATATCATCGACGAGGAGCAGATCGAGACCACGATAGAAGCGTTTCATTTTGTAGATCGATTTGCTTCGAAGGTGATCGACCAGATCGTTGATGAAGGCCTCCGTCGTGATGCAGTGGACCTTAAGTCGTTTATGGTGCGCTTTGGCATAGTGTCCAATCGCATGCAAAAGGTGGGTTTTTCCAAGACCTACCCCTCCATGAATGAAAAGGGGGTTGTAGGACTTCCCAGGGTGCATCGCAATACCTAAAGCTGCAGACTTGACGAACTGATTGGCTGGCCCTTCAATGAAATGTTCAAACGTATACTGAGGGTTGAGGATTTGCTTGTACTTTTCCTGTCCCTTAGGCTCTGGAAGAGGGGAGGGCTTTGCCTTGCTCTCAGGTCTTTTCTGAGGGGTTGCAATGACAAAAGAAAGGGCGAGTTGTCCTTTTTCTTTTATGGGAATGAAATTCTGCAGATGCTGCTTGAAGTTTTCAAGGAGATACTCCTGTACAAAAATATTGGGCACTTCAAGAATAAGCTCATTCTCAGTGCTCTCCGAGACTTTAATAGGGGCGATCCAATTATGGAACTCCGTCGCCGTGCAACAGTCTTCGACAAACTGGACGAAATCTTCCCAACACTGTTTTGGTGTTTTTGTCAGCATTTACCTCGGTCCTTTGCGTGTATGGTTTAGATAGAGCCCCGTGGAATTTTTGAAGCGTTTAGGATAGCACCTTTGCCCTATTTTTTTCTCTTCACTTGCGATGTGCGTCTCAAAATGATGAGTCAAAACAGACCCACTATCTCCTTCACAAATAGAGCTGTATTGTATCCAAATGGTATTTATGAACAATCTTTCCACAATGTAATCTCAAGAGGTTTATTGTGGCAGGTTTACCACGGGGCATTAAAACACGCAAGGGCAAATTTTGAAAAATTTTTGCCCCTTATCTAACAAGTTGACACTGAGTTATTGGCTGAAGGATTTCGGCCTATGAAACGGTTCTTTTTGCATTAGGCTCACCATCGATATCGGGCTTTTCATGAGGAATGTTGATGCGCGCTAGAGCATCACTTGCAATCTGCTCCTGTCTAGCAAGCGAGGACAAAAAAGGCGAGTCTTGTTCAAGTTGTAGATTCTTGGTGAATCGTGATTGTGTTATCAGTAAAACTTCTTCATGTTCGCCTATTGTATTCAGCATTTTAGCGACTTTGGCGCAAAGCTGCATAGATCGATGATCACCGCTGATTTTGGCATATGTTATTGATGGTGTAGTTGCTTCCCACCTGCTCCATCACTTTTCTACGTTGTAAATCTTAAATGGTAGCCCAACGAAGAATTAAGAGTCATTAGAATGTCGTCTTTTTGGGGATGGTTCCCGATCAATGTCGGGTTTTTGATGATGTAAGTTGGGAGAGGATCCATTTGTTGTTGCCTCATCCATTTTGTGAGTATCTGCTGAGGGCAGAAATAATAGTGTGTGAGAGATTTCTATGTTTTTTGCGGCTTGGATCAGAGCATCAATTTTGTCAAAGTAATAATTGAAAAAGGCCTTCATGGGACGATCGGAGGGCCTTACAGAGTGAGCTGAATAAATGAGACTTTTAGCATTCACATACTGCTTATTACGTATCAATTGAGGTATTAATTTGAATACATGAGTGAAAGCGTCACTCATGTATTCTTTCTTTTTCCATGCAAGGATGAGCATGGCTCTTAGCGGTCTTATTGCATTGGAGTATTCTTGGTTATCAAAAAGATACTCAAAGGCATGGGTGCTGATTTCATAAAGTTTTTGCGTCTCTTCCTCATTCTCTGGTAGATAAGCTAAGGGAATGAGCATTTTGGCGAGATCTTCAAAATGTTTATGCTCTACTAGGGAATCTGACAAAGACAGTAGGACATCAAAAGCTGGATTTCGCCCATCGGGTTTTTTTTCTTTGAGGGCTTTGTTGACAGCGATCTGGAAATTATTCACCCTTGTTTTGAGAGCTCTTTGCAGAGTCCTAGGAATTGATGATTTCGAAAAATCCTTTTTGTGATTTGTAATACTGGCGGATTCAGTTCTATTACGTACGGTGCAGTAAAGGGCCAAAAAGGGAAGAAATGCCTTTTCATCGCTCTTCTTTTCTACGAGCTTTTCGAAGATCGATAGATTTTGCATGAAAGCGATCTTCAGAGTTTTCTTGTTATTTGATGTAATTGCCATTGCGAAAGCAGACTCTATAGCATCCTCATACTTTGATAGATAGGTCAATGCGAGTGTCATTATGGTATAGATTCTATTCAAGTAGGGTTGTTTTTTGGGAAGATATTTCGAAAGAGATTTAGTGATTTCAAGCGCTTTCCCATAATCTTTCTCTGCTAGATAGGTAATTGCAATCGTGGTATGGCTTTTGTAAGAGATATGAATGTCGTTGGGTAGATCTCTAGCAAGGGCTGCTCGGGCACACTGGGCGGCTTCTTTGTGTTTTCTCTGGAGAAGGAAGGCCTGGATAAGAAAGACTTCGCAAGTATCAGTAATGCGCTTGCAAGGCTTTGCTCTTAGGATGGTTTCAGTGTGATCAATGAATGCATCGATGTCTTCTTTCGCGACTTCTCCTCTGGAAATTTTCTGAAAACGTATCTGAATATCCTGAATAAGTTTATCCTCATCTTCAATACTTAAAGAAGAGGGGATAATCGAGACGGAGCCGTTTGCAATAGCATTTATTGAAATACTCATAATTAACTATTATCATACATTTTTGCGAGATAATTGTCAATGTCAAATTACACATATGCCATTAGTAGGGCAGAGGCTTGATCGGTAATCGAGGGGTCTTCGCATTTGCTCAGCTCCTCAGCTTCCTTAATCGCTTGTCTCTTATACCCTAAAGCGAAGAGGGTCTTGGCTCGATTGAGTTTGGTGGGGAGGTGATCGGGCTCTAATTTGAGCGAGCGCTCGATGAAGTTGAGAGCCATGAGGTTGTTGTCTTTTTGGAGGTGAAGGGCGCCGAGTGTTTGCAGATCGTATGGGTTATCGGGACTGAGAACGACTAGGGCCTCGAAGAAAGTGAGGGCAATGTCGTATTTTCCCTGTTTGAGATAGGAGTATCCAACGAACCTAAGGTCTTCTAATTCATCGGGTCCCCAGTCGAGGACCTCTATCCAGTTGACGTCACTCATCCCTTTTGATACTGGACCCGTCTGGAATTGATGTCAATGAGGAGCTCGTCCATTAGGTGGATGTTTTGGAGCAAGTGCATGAGTGTTTGCTTTTCAGTTTCGAGCTCTTCTTCTACGTTGGGAGGAGCCCCCTCCTCTCTTCTTTTTCCTTTTTCTTCGGCCCCAATTGCTTCAATTCGCCCCATTTTTGTTTCTTGAAGATCTGGAGGACCAAGAGTGGGGATGATCTGCTCTGAGAAGAGGCGCCGTCTGGAAGCGTAGTAGTTGGGGGGAGCGAGAAAACGGGCCCAGACAGTCCCCTGCTTTTCTAGCTCAAAAAGGGCGTCGAATTCGGATGGGTAGGTGGGAAGTGTTGAGGTGATTTTCGTCTGGGAGGGGATGATCCTCGCCTCTTGGATCAGAGTCTGATCAAACAGCTCTTGATCCTCTGCATAGCGTGAGGAGCTCTCTAGTCCTAAATCATCGATTGTTCTAGCCATAATTTCTGTTTACTTTGCCCTTTGAAATGGATCAAGGAATTTCTTTGAAAATTTTCATTCCCACAAATTCCCACTTTTTGTAATCTTTACATACTCTTTGATTTGAGGGACTTGAACCTTCAAAATAGAGTCTTTGGCTTCGGGTAATCGGAATAACTCTTGCCATGTTTCGTTTTCGTTGCTAAATTGTGGGAAACGGTGGGAATAGGTAGGTATGAATCGGTTTTTTTTCAGTGGATCTTCAGAGGCAAAGCTCGATAGCAAAAATCGCTTTGTCCTTCCGCAGAACTTGCGTTTCGGCCTGGTAGAGAATGGATCTCTCTCTTTCAGTCTGGGCCTTGGGCTGGGGGGGTGTTTGGCCATTTACCGAGAGAGCGATATTGCCAAGATTGTCGAAAAGTTCCGAGCGAAGCAGCACGTGGCAAAGTACCAAAGGTTCTTCACTCTTTTCTTCTCTTCTCTCCACCAAATGACCTGTGACAAGGTGGGGCGCGTCCTTTTGCCGGCAATGCTCAAAAAAACGGCTGGGATTAAGAGTGAGATTGTAATCGCTGGAGTGCTTGGAAAAATCGAGATTTGGCCAAAAGAGAAGTACGAGGAGCAGCTCGGCGATATGCTTAAGGATAAAGCGGAAGGTTCTGAGTTAGAGAAAATGACGGAAGAGGCCTTCGCACTGCTCGAAGACCGGGGGGAAGAGTTCGGTGACCTCTTTGAATGATGAAAGACCCCATACTCCGATCATGGTCGATGAAGTGCTAAGAGCATTTGAAGGGATTGTTCTGAAGAGTTTTTATGAGGGGACGCTCGGCGCTGGGGGACATGCAAAAGCGATACTTAAGGCCCATCCAGAGATCGAGCGTTACATTGGGTGTGACCGCGATCCAGAAGCAATAGAGATCGCGCGCGCGGAGCTCGATCCTTGGAAAGAGAAGGTGGAGTTTGTTCATGGGAATTTCTCCGATCTCGATCTTCAGTTGCGTGAGAAAGGGATCGAAACAGTGGATGGTTTTTTTTTGATTTGGGAGTCTCATCAATGCAGTTAGATAGAGAGGAAAAAGGTTTTAGTTTTAGTAAAGAGGGTCCCCTTGATATGAGGATGGATCCATCCGATGATCTGACAGCTCGAGAAATCGTCAACGAGTGGCCAGAGGAAAAACTGGGAGAGGTTTTTCGGGACCTCGGTGAGGAACCGAGATGGAGGAGAGCGGCGAGAGCGATTGCCCTGGGCCGGAAGAAAAAAGGGCTCGAAACGACGAAAGAGCTCGCTGAGCTCATCGCCTCTACATTGGGAAGGGGGAGGAATAAGAAGCTTCACCCCGCTACGCTCATTTTTCAGGGACTTAGGATCTGTGTGAATCGGGAACTCGAGTCTATCCAAGAGGCACTCCCTAAGGCGATTGAAGTAATGAGCTTCGGAGGACGCATCGGCGTGATGAGTTTTCATAGTCTAGAAGATGGGATTGTGAAGAGGATATTGAATAAGGGAGCTTTCGTTCCTGCGAGGAATAAGTATCGGGAGTATGTGGAAAAGCCCATGTTGAAACTCGTCAATAAGAAGCCGCTTATGGCGGAAAAAGAAGAAGTAAGACGAAACCCCCGCTCGAGAAGTGCGCGACTGCGTTTCGCTGAAAAATTGGGAATATGAAATGAATAAAGGACTTTTTATTCGGATTTTTCTTTGTATTGGATTCTTTGGCTTTTGCATCTATACCTATATCGATATGCAAAATGAAATCACTGAATTACGTATCCGAATCCCACAGCTGACTAAAGAGGTTCGCAGAATCGAAGAGGGAAATACCCGTCTTCTTTTTGAGATCGAAGCCTTCGAGAGTCCGGAGAATTTAATGAGACTCGCTGGGTTATCTGAGTATGCCCATTTGAAATTTCCTACTGGTCCTCAAGTACTTACATTGAACGTAGAAAGGGCCTCAAAATCGCTCTCCGAGAAAAGAGGCGATCGCATGAGGACAAAACCAAGCATCACTTTTGCATCAGGTGGCAACCCGTAAACGATTTTCTAAACCTAGGGCGAAGGATCAAAAGCGACTCATTGGAGTCGCTCTATTCCTTCTTCTTCTTTTTTCTCTCCTAATCATTCAATTTTTTCGGATACAGATTGTCCAGCATGAAAAATGGGAGAAGATCGCGTATGCCCAGCACACTGTCGTTGTAAGGGAACCCTTCAGAAGGGGGCTTTTCTACTCCAATACATCTACCAAGTCCTCTCATCCAAGCCATCCACAAGCTCTTGTGATCGATGTTCCAAAGTTCCATCTTTATATCGATCCGAAGAGCATCCCTGAATCCTTTCGAGATGAGATGGCTCGTCAATTCTCCCTTTTTCTGAAAAAAAACGAAAAAGAACGGCATGAGATCCGAAAGCAGTTTGAAATACGATCGCGCAGTCGGAAGGTTGCGAAATGGATCGATACGAGTGTGAAAGATCAGATTGAGAGCTGGTGGCTTGGCTTTGCTAAGCAAAAGAGGTTGGCTCGTAATGCGATCTACTTTGAAAAAGACTACCAGAGATCCTATCCCTTTGGGAAGATGCTGGGCCAGGTCCTTCATACGGTGCGTGAAGATCGGGACCTTGTGACGAGGCAGTGCATCCCTACTGGTGGACTTGAATATGTCCTCAATGATTTTCTGCGGGGAAAATCGGGCAAGCGCCTCTTCTACCGCTCTCCCCGTCATTCGATGGATGTTGGGCAGGTGATCGCCTCCCCTCAAAATGGAGCTGATGTCTACTTGACGATTGACCATTGCCTTCAGACCATTGCCGAAGAGGAAATGGAAAGGCAGGTAAAAAAGGCGGAAGCAATGAGAGGATGGGCGATCATGATGGACCCGCACACAGGTGAAGTGCTCTCGCTTGCGCAGTACCCCTTCTTCTCACCAGAGGATTACCGTGACTATTTTAATGACGAATCGCTCATTTTGGAGACCCAGGTCAAAGCAATCACCGACCCTTATGAGCCTGGCTCTACTATGAAGGCGATCACTATGGCCGTTTGCCTCCTCGCGAATGCTCAACTCGAGAAGGAAGGGAAGCCTCCCCTTTTTGACCCAGAGGAGAAGGTATCGACTCTTCCCTCCCTTTTTCCTGGAAGAACACGCCCTATAAAGGACATCAGGACCCATCAGTACCTAAATATGGAGATGGCTTTGCAGAAGTCATCCAATGTCTATGTGGCGAAGATGATCGAGCGGGTTATCGATGAGATGGGAGAGATGTGGTATCGCAGTGTCCTTCAGAATATTTTTGGTTTTGGACGAAAAACAGGGATCGAGCTTCCTGCCGAGAGTGCAGGGCTTCTTCCGATGCCTGGAAAGATGCATCCCAACGGGACTCTCGAATGGTCTCGTCCCACCCCCTATTCTCTTGCAATGGGGCACAATATTCTGGTAAACAGTTTCCAAATGATTCGGAGTTTTGCCATTATTGCGAATGGGGGCTATGATGTGCAACCGACCCTGATCAAAAGAATTATTCGTCAGAACTCCGATGGGAGTGAACAGATTTTGCTCGACCATGCAGATGATGTGAGAATCAAGGGGAGAAAGCGCCTTCTCGATGAGGGGATTGCCCACAAAATCGTGAAAGGCCTCAAATATGTAACCAAACCAGGTGGCGCCGCAGTCAAAGGGGATATCCACGGATACACAGAAGCGGGGAAGACATCGACATCGGAAAAGATTGTGGACGGAACCTACTCGAAAAGAGATCATATTTCTACCTTCATTGGGTTTGCTCCTGCAGACAATCCTCGCTTTGTCCTGATGGTGGTGATTGACGAGCCAGCATATAAATACATCCCGGGTGTTGGTGGTAACCAATATGGGGGGAACTGCGCAGCACCCGCCTTTGCACGGATTGGGAGGCGGTCTCTCGAGTATCTTGGATTAGAGCCCGATGACCCCTATGGTCATCCTGTAGGCGATCCTCGTCGCGATGCTGAAAAAGCCAGCTGGCTCCCTGAATCGCGGGAGATAAAAGAGCTCTATCAGGAGTGGAACCTATGATGCGACTCAAGCGTTTGATCCATTCTTTTCCGGACCTGATTGTGAAAGGCTCCAAAGAAATTGAGATCACTGGCATTTGCTCCGATTCAAGATTAGTTGCTTCTGGCAACCTTTTTGTGGCTACAAGAGGGCAGCGCTACGATGGGAATCTCTTCATTCCCGATGCGATTGCAGCGGGGGCCAGCGCCATTCTGACCGATATGTTTGATCCCTTTTGCTCAGCGGTGCAGCTCATCCACCCAAACGTTCCCGATGCAACGGCTAAGCTCTGTGCCGAGTATTTCCAGCACCCTTCCAAAAAACTGCCAGTGATTGGGGTGACGGGAACCAATGGAAAGACAACGAGTTGTTACTTGATCAAGGCGCTGCTCGATGGAGCTGGAAAACAGACGGGACTCATTGGAACCGTAGAGTGGATTGTTGGCCACCACCGCTCCCGCCAGCCGCTCACTACTCCCGATGTGATCACCAATCACAAGCTCCTAAAAGAGATGGTAAATGCTGGATGCAAGGCGGCCGTCATGGAGGTGAGTTCTCATGCTCTCGACCAAAACAGGACAGGGGAGATTGACTTTGATATCGCCCTTTTCACAAATTTTAGTCAGGATCATCTCGATTATCATTCTGGGATGGAGGAGTACCGCAAGGCCAAGGAAAGACTCTTCTCTGGCCTTGGTGAAGGGCGCACCGCTATCCTCAATTACGATGATGAAGCCCGTTCCCATTTTATCGCTTCGACCAAAGCGCGGCTGATCACCTATGGGCTGAATGAAGGAGCTGACCTATTAGCAAAAGATCTGACCCTGACAGACCAGGGGATCCAGTTCACCTGTTGTCACAAGAAAGAAGAGGTCCTTTGCCGATCGCCTTTGATCGGGCGATTCAATGTCTATAATCTCCTTGCAGCTCTCTCTGTTGGAGTCGCAATGGATCTTCCGCTCGCCTTGTCTTCTGAGCTTCTCAAAAATTTTCACCAGATCCCTGGAAGAATGGAGCGGGTGGAGAATCGCCAAGGGCTGCATATTTTTGTCGACTATGCCCACACAGAAGATGCCCTTCGCTCTGTATTAAGAACTCTTTGTCCTCTCAAACAAGGGAAGCTCATCACGGTTTTTGGTTGCGGGGGAGACCGGGATGTTGATAAGCGCAAAAAAATGGGCATGGTCGCCTCGCAGTTCTCCGACATATCTATAGTGACTAGCGACAACCCTAGGGGCGAAGACCCCCAAGCGATTATCGACCAAATTTTACAAGGTGTGCTTCCTTCAGCAAAAGTTGAGGTCGCCTTGAATCGAAAAGAGGCGATCCGAATGGCCATTTTTCAAGCTTGTCCAGAGGATATGATCCTGATTGCTGGGAAGGGACACGAGACGCAGCAGGTCTATTCCGATCAGATTTTCCCCTTTGATGATGCCAAAGTAGCGGCTGAGATCTGCAATGAGAAGGAGCGTTCTTGCTTGTAAGACTATTCCTCGGATTTTTTGTCCTTTTCATGCCGATCACCCTCTTTTCAGCTGGGAAGCCGGTCATCATGCTCGATCCAGGACATGGTGGAAAAGACGAAGGGGCGAAGATTCGCAGTCTCATCGAAAAACAGATGACGCTTCGCACTTCCTACCTCGCAAAAAAACACCTAGAAGCTCTTGGCTATCGAGTGATTTTGACAAGGGCCCGCGACCTATATCTTCCTTTAGGGACCAGAGTGACGAGAGCTAACAGGCGTCCCTCCTCCCTTTTTGTGAGCATCCATTTCAATTCCGCAGCAGCGATCGAGGCCAAAGGGATCGAAGTCTATTACTTCGGAAAAAGCGTTCAGAAGCGGAGGGTCGCTTCTCAAAAGATGGGCAAAGCCATCCTAGATGCAATGGTCAAGGAGACAGGTGCTCGCTCTAGGGGAGTGAGAAGAGGCAATTTCCAAGTGATTCGCGAGACCACGATGCCAGCAGTACTCATCGAGGCTGGATTCATCACCAATGCAGAAGAGCGCAAACTCCTCTCCACGCAAACCTATTTAGATAAACTTGCAAAAGGGATTGCATCTGGAGTGCATAAGTATATACAATCAAAATGAATTTGTCCTCGGCGCGATTCGAACGCGCGGCCTGTCGCTTAGGAGGCGACCGCTCTATCCAGCTGAGCTACGAGGACAAAAAGAGAAATATTTTAGACTTATAGAAGGGAGATGTCAATGGCAGAGCAAGAAGCAGACTTCGGACTCATCGGACTAGCCGTTATGGGGCAGAATTTAGTTCTGAATATCAACGACCATGGATGGAAAGTCGCTGTCTTTAACCGTACAGTCGCAAAAGTGGACAAATTCCTTGAAGGACCCGCAAAAAATACCAAAGTGATCGGGACCCACACACTAGAAGAATTTTTTAAGACCCTCAAACGCCCGCGTAAAGTGATGTTCATGGTCAAAGCGGGAAACCCAGTTGATCAGCTGATCGAAGAGTGCCTTCCCTTTCTAGAAAAAGGGGACATCGTCATCGACGGAGGGAATAGCCACTTTCCCGACTCCGAGAGAAGGTGCAAAACCCTCAAGGAAAAGGGTATTCTCTTTATAGGAACGGGGATCTCCGGAGGAGAAGAAGGGGCGCGATTTGGTCCTTCCATCATGCCTGGCGGGAACCCCGACGCCTGGCCTCAGATCAAAGAAATCTTCCAAGCGATTAGCGCCAAAGCGGAGGAAGACGGCCTTCCCTGTTGCGATTGGGTCGGATCAGGAGGAGCGGGCCATTACGTAAAAATGGTGCACAATGGAATTGAATATGGAGATATGCAGCTCATCTGCGAGGCCTTTCACCTCCTCACCAGTGTCCTTGGCTGCAGCTACACCGAGCTCCAAGAAATCTTCAACGAGTGGAATAAGGGTGAGCTCAAAAGCTACCTAATCGAGATCACCAGTAGTATTCTCGGTCATAAACAAGAAGATGGGACCCCGACGATCGACATCATTCTCGATGTAGCAGGGCAAAAGGGGACAGGAAAATGGACTGGGATCAGCGCGCTTGATATTGGCCTTCCAGTCACCCTCATTGGTGAAGCGGTCTTCGCCCGTTGCCTCTCCGCAATCAAAGAAGAGAGAGTCAAAGCCTCCAAGCTCTATGCCGCTCCTAAGATCGATTTCAAGGGCAACAGAGAAGAGTTCATTGAAGAGGTTCGCCAAGCCCTTTACGCCTCTAAACTCATCAGCTACGCCCAAGGGTTTATGTTGATCCGAGCCGCTGCTAAAGAGTTCAATTGGGATCTAAACTACGGATCCATTGCTCTCATGTGGCGCGCCGGCTGCATCATTCGAAGCGGGTTCCTCAACGACATCAAAACCGCCTACGACAAAAATCCCAAACTCGAAAACCTCCTCTTCGATGACTTTTTTAAAAAGGCGATCACCGGAGCTGAAAAGAGCTGGCGCACTGTTGTTTCTATAGCCGTTCAAAATGGCATACCCATCCCGTGCTTTAGCACAGCCCTATCCTTCTTCGATGGCTACCGCACAGAGCGCCTCCCCGCAAACCTACTCCAAGCACAGAGAGACTTCTTTGGTGCTCACACCTACGAGCGGGTCGATAAGCCAAGAGGAGAGTTTTTCCACACCAATTGGACAGGAACAGGAGGGGATGTGACCTCATCTTCTTACAATGTTTGAGCAAGCACCAGTGGTAGAAGAAAAAATCATTCCCGCAAAAGAAAGGGGAGTCACCCTCAATGATTGGCTGCTCAGTCGTCATTCCTTTAGCTTTGGGAAGTTTCACAACCTTTCTCGGATCAACTTTGGCACGCTCCGCGTCCTTAACGATGATCTCATCCAACCCGGAGGGGGCTTCGGCACCCATCCCCATGAGAACATGGAGATCATCACCATCGTTCTCAAAGGGACCCTAGCCCACAAAGACAGCAAGGGAAATGAGGGGATACTCCAGCCAGGGGATTTCCAAAGGATGACTGCAGGAAGTGGGATCCAGCACTCCGAGTATAACCCTTCCAAGACAGAGCCATTGCATCTGCTTCAGCTCTGGATTTTCCCCAAAGCCCGAGATCTTGAGCCCAGTTACGAACAAAAAAAAATCGAGCTCAAAAAGAACGTCCTCACTGAAATCGCTTCCGGGTATGAAAAAGGGGAGGGCCTCTTTTTTCACCAAGAGGCGGCCCTATACCTCGGGGAGTTTTCAAAGAAGAAGACCATTACGCACAAGGTCCATTCCAAAAAAAGTGGGATTTACCTCTTTCTCATCGAAGGAGAAGTCTCTTTAGATGGGAAGACTCTGACCACAGGGGACGCTGCCCAGATTACCGGTATAGACAAAGAGTTCGAAGTGAAGACGCTCGCGCCCTCAAACTTGCTTCTCATCGAGGTGAACGTCGATACTCTCTGATTGGGGGACCTGTTGGTAGTGGATGATGTAAGCCCGCTCTAGGGCCTTCTTGGCATCCGTTAAAGAGATGGGTTTAACTTCTTTATGATCGCTTAGAAGGAACCACTGCTTCCCTACAAGGATATAGGCGATATAATGGCCAGAATTCGCTGATAAACCTTCATGTTCAATAAAGGCATTGACAAAGTAGTTCTTTCTATCTTCGGATTTGCACTGGGATTCAGAGAGTTCAAGAGAAAAAGAAACATCGATCGGGTGGTGGATTTTCTCAGTGCGTTTCGAAGATTTGTTATATGTAAATCGATTGAGGGTGATAAAAAAATCCTCTGGTGAAGAAAGAAGACATTTTTTCGTCTCCACTGTTTTACCTTCATCTGAACTTTCCTCCGATTTTCCAATTTCTCTAGCTATTTTCTCATTTTCTGATTCGAAACCAGAGTAGAAAAACCGTTTGAGAAGCGTCATGAAGGACTCTTTTTTATTGGGCTTCATTCCTAAGGCCACTAGACTATATGGGGCCTCTCTAATTGATTTTTTATCAGACTTTCCCTTTTCTTTTATGATATTCTGCTCTTCGATAGGGATTGTGCATTGCATTGCATCTAGTATTTTGACTAGAAGCTCAGCAGAATCTACGTGCCTGCCCTCGTCTATAGGAGCTTCTGGCATAATAGTGTTATGAAGCCAGAGTCGCAAGCGTTGAGTATTGAGTGAGGAAATGGCTGGAGGAGTGGAGCTATTCATTTCCATTTCAAGGTGTGTAATTGCAGAAAAGAGAGGTGATAGATTTTCAGCTTTTTGTAATCGATTACGGAACGAGCTCTGGCCTTGACAAAGGTAACTTAGGATCTGAAGAACACTATTAATCCAGCAGTTTGCCGAGTCATTGTGTATTCCAATAGGATAAGGCATCCCTTGCATTTGCTTCTGAAGATAGCGGGTAAGTGGGTCGACGGTAGAGGGAGGAGCCTTGATCGGCTTGCGTTTATCATGTTCGGTAGCCATCGCCACTCCTAAGATAAGAGGAACAGCGGGGAGCAAAGCGGCCATTGGGTGGACAATCACTGCAAAATAAATGGAGGCCACAGCGAGAGAGACACCAATGCCGATCAGAAGAGTGCTGAGGACGACAAGGGAATGAGTCTTCCAGTCGGTCTTCGAGAGACTTTCTTCCTTGGAGGGAGGAGCCTGGTGGACCGGAAGGAGTGGGTCGGCGGCTTGAACACTTTGAATAGTCATTGTTTTTCTCTCTGCTTGGATAAAAGAATAACAATTCCTTCAGAAAAAAACTACCCCTTAAGAATTCCTAAAAACCTGTTTTTTCGTTCAAAAGGATTCGAATTTTGTGACCCCTGGCCACCACATATCTGCGACAAAGGAGATAAAAGGCCAGAGAAAACGTTCGTCGAAGGATGTCTGGTTAACTTTTTCAATTGTCCAATAATATCGATCACTCCACCAATTGCCACCAATCACAAAGGTTTTTTTACAGTCGAAGATTTTCTGATCTTCAGGAGTAGAGATCGATAATTCAGAATAACTGCTGTCGATTGTAGCTTTAGCGAATAGTTGGTTTTGATCATCAAAAAAATAGAATAGGGCAGACTGATCACTATCCCAATTCCCTTGAATAAGCCCGATAGGAGTTCCTTTTTCATCGGTGACCTCAAATTCTTTTAAAAAATCGAAAAGGCTTCCGAATGAAACAAGATAGGCGTGATGGATAGAACAAGGGTGACCCATCTTTGAGGTGTACACATATGTTCGAGTCAATGCATAAGGCTTATACACCGTTCCATAAGGGATGAGATTAGAATCGGAAGATTTTTCAATAATGAACTTATTGAAACTCGCTCCTAAACGCTTCGTATCTGAGGTAACCGAGACGGTTCCTTCTGGTGTAAGCACATACTCCTCTTTAGCATAGCTATAGATTGCTAGGAAAAGAGAAAGTAGACAGAAGATAAATCGCATTATGAACCTCTAAGATTTTTGTTCATTCACCATCTGGTTGAAAAAATATCCGCCTATTCTGATGTTAGCCCTTTCCACCACACATCTGCTATGAAGCCGATAAATGGCCAAAGGAATCGCTCATCAAACTGAGTCTTGTCGCTTTTTTCGATGGTCCAAAAATAGACAGGGTCAGAGTCTGAAATCCAATCGTGTGTGAATGTTTTTTTGCATAGGAAGAGATTCTGATCTTCGGGAGTAGAAATTGCTAGAGTAGAATAGTCATTGTCGATGACAGCTTTGGCAAAACATTCCTGCTCGTCATCAAAGAAACTAAATTCAGCTGATTGGTCGGTATAGAAATTTCCCTGAATCACTCCAATTGATTCACCTTTTTCGTCAATGACCTCAAATTCTTTCAACCTGTCAAATAGACTTCCCCATGAAAACATATAGGCATGGTGCAGCGAATGGACTTGCTCATTTTTATTAAATGTATAAGCTCGCGAAGCATAATTCGGCTTTTGAATTTCTCCATAAAGGTTTCTTTTTGAAATTCTATTTCTATAGATTAAGAATTTCTCAAAATTTCTACTTCGATAAGCATTAAGTTTTTGATTATAGAAATCAACATACGTAAAATACGTTGTAAAGGTGTCTTCTGGACAGGTGACAATATAGGTTTCCTTTGCACAGCAAGGGAAGAGAAAGCCAAGAGAGAGAAGGATTAGGAATAGTCGCATAAAGTCCTCAGGAAATTCTTTAGCGAGATTATCGGTCCAATCCTTTTTTTTGACAAGACAATGGGCAATTGCCGAAGCAGACAAAAAGTTCTCAATCGACTATCTTTATTATCTATGGCCAAATATGACATCAAGAAGATCCGCAACTTTTCTATTATCGCCCATATTGACCATGGGAAGTCGACTATTGCCGATCGACTCATTGAGCTCACAAAGACCCTCTCTTCAAGAGAGATGGTCGAACAGGTCCTTGACGATATGGATCTTGAGAGAGAGCGCGGAATCACCATTAAGGCCCATCCAGTCACGATGTGGTACGAAGCCTCAGATGGACAGGTCTATCAAATTAACTTCATCGATACGCCAGGGCATGTCGACTTTTCTTATGAGGTCTCCCGTTCTTTGGCTGCATGTGAGGGGGCCCTTCTCGTTGTCGATGCAGCCCAGGGCGTTCAGGCGCAGAGCCTCGCCAATGTCCATCTTGCCCTAGAACGGAATCTGGAGATTGTTCCTGTGATCAATAAGGTGGATCTTCCTGCGGCTGATCCAGAAGGGGTGAAGCAACAAATCGAGGATGTCCTCGGTCTCGATACCTCCAACAGTGTTCTCGCGTCGGCGAAAACGGGGAAGGGGATTCGAGAGGTCTTAGAAAGAATCCTCCATCAGGTTCCTCATCCGAAAGAATCAGAGGATGATGTCTTACGCGCGCTTGTTTTTGACTCCCATTATGATTCCTACAGGGGAGTGCTGGTTTACGTCCGTGTCATGAGTGGAGAAGTGACAAAGAGGGATCAGCTCTATTTTATGGCTTCTGACAAAGTCTTCGAAGTGCTCGAGGTGGGGATTTTCTCCCCAAGTGAAAAACCAGTGGAGAAACTCAGATCTGGAGAAGTGGGCTATATTGTTGCCAATATCAAGAAAACCACCGATCTGAAAATCGGAGAGACCGTCACTCTCAAGAAAAATCCCGCGAAGGAACCTCTTCCGGGGTTTCGGTTAATTTCGCCGGTTGTCTTTGCCGGGATCTATCCAGTCGATTCTTCTGATTTTGAAGCCTTAAGAGAGGCACTGGCTAAGCTCCAGCTCAATGACTCGGCCCTTCATGTCGAGCAAGAGAGTAGCCTCGCGCTTGGGTTTGGATTTCGGTGTGGGTTCTTGGGTCTTCTCCACCTAGAGATTGTCTTTGAGAGATTGCAGCGGGAGTTCGACCTCGATATCATCACGACAGCTCCAAGCGTTGTATACAAATTCACACTCTCTTCTGGAAAGGAAAAACTGATTGATAATGTCGCTCACTATCCCGATCCAACAGGAGTGGAATACATTGAAGAGCCTTGGGTGAAATGCCATATCATGACTCCTTCTGAGTTCTTAGGTCCTATTATGAGCCTGTCTATGGAAAAGAGGGGAGAGCAGATCAATACTGAGACGATGGATGCCAAGCGCCTTCTGCTCACATACCGCTTCCCATTGAATGAGATCATCACCGATTTCAATGACAAGCTCAAATCTGTGACAAGGGGATATGGTTCCTTTGATTATGAACCCGATAAGTACGTGCTGGCTGATATCATCAAGCTCGAAATCCGGGTGAATGAAGAGCCTGTAGATGCCTTCTCCTGTCTTGTCCATCGCTCAAAGGCTGAAGCCAAGGGAAGGGCAATCTGCAAAAGACTTCTCGAGGTGATCCCCCGTCAGCAGTTCAAAGTGCCCATTCAAGCAGCGATTGGGGGGAAGATCGTCGCCAGAGAGACCATTGGTGCCCTTTCTAAAAATGTGACCGCCAAGTGTTATGGTGGGGACATCTCTCGCAAAAGAAAACTGTGGGAGAAGCAGAAAAAGGGGAAGAAGAAGATGAAAGAGTTTGGCAAGGTGAAGATCCCCCAATCTGCATTCATGGAAGTTCTCAAGTCTGATACTGACAAAAAATAAGAACAAAAAAAAGACCAGTCATTTGGCTGGTCTTTTGTTGTCTCAAGCTCTCTGCAATTAAGAAGTAGGCTGGGGGGACTTTGCTGTTTCTTGCTCAGCTTCTGCCTCTACAGCTTCTGCAGCTGCAGCTTCAGCAGCAGCCTCTGCCTCTTTCTCTGCCGAGAGGGAGAGAAACTGCTTGTTGAGCGATCTAGCTGCAACGATCCAAACGCCAAGGATCCCTATCATGATCACCGCAACATAAGGTGCAATCAGTGCGATTGACCCTGTTACAACGATGAGTCCTTGGTTGATCAATGCTCCACCGGCTTTCCCGAAACGGGCACCGACGACGTCAATCGCAGCCTTACCCTTAACTTTGGATTCAGGGTCTAGAGGGATATAGGCCATCTCCTTAGTCGGATCAAAGAGGGAGTACTTGGTTGATTTACTGAGCACATTTTGCACAGTACCACAAATCACAGCTAACATGAGTGATGTGGTTCCAAGTGCAGAAACAAGACCACCGAGGTGATCTTTAAAGATCACAAAGGCAAAGAAGCCAATCCCAGAGATTAAAAGGACAATAGGAGTAGCGAGGGCTCCTTTTCCCCATCCGAAGCGACGGATGACATTACCTCCGACGAAGAGCATCATGAAGATCGTAAGGATAGAGGTAATTTGAGAGAAGCTTCCCATAAAGGCGGCGTATTCATTAGCAGTGGGGTATTGGAGCTTCAGCTGATTCTTCCAAGTGACTTCCACTAGCTGAATTGCAACACCATATCCAATCACGAGAAGGGCCAAACAAAGAAGGTATTTTGACTTCATGAGGAATGCAAAACTCTCTTTTAGAGGCATCTTTGGTTTTTTCTTCGCCTTCTTAACTTCCGCGGGATTGTAGAATTTCGGATCGGAAAGAATGTTTTTATTGATCCACCAATATACACCGATGACGGCGATACCTGCTACCATGACGAGAATCGTTAAGGAATTAATGGTAGATCCCCAAGCGTCAGCTGTTCCCACGATATCTGTGTGGGATTTAGCAAAATATTTAATGAGCTGCCCAGAAGGAAGCATAGCGAGGTTGGCCCCGATACCAAACATAGCGTAAAAACGCTTTGATTCAGAAATACGGGTGATATCATTCGCAAACCCCCAAAAAAGAAGAGAGAGAGCCATACTTCCCCAGAGTTCCGACATAATATAGAAAAGACCGAAGGTCCAATTGCGGAAAATCGCGATTAGTCCACTAAAACCGGCTGGTAGAGAGGCTTGCAAGCGATCAGCGAGTTCTGTTGGATGGAGAACATCCCTTGCTGGATAGAGTACCAAAGCAAAAAAAGCAAAAAATCCGAGAAATACAGAGATTGTCGTGTAAAAAAGTTTTGGTTTGCTGAGCATATTACTGAGCTTGGCATACCCCAGCATGAATAGGACAGCCACAGGCAGAACTCCCCATACTTTCAAAAAGGGGATCGCTTCAGCCCCAGAACCCGGAGCGGTGACGATTAGTGCATCTTTCACGTCGCGGAGAATCGTGTAGTTAAAGTTAATGAAGAACATCAATAAAAGCATGGGGATGAGTTTCTTGAGCTCGAAACCGTGGATCGGCCAAAGAAGTGAGCGCAGCTTCCCAAATGGGGCGGTTTTAGTTTCCGACATGTCGTTTCCTTTGTCTATGTTTTAAAGTGTGCTAAACTACTCAAAAAGAGGAGATTAAAAAATTTGCTCACCAACTATCAATTTAATGAGACACACGAATATCTTTCTGAATTTACCCTTATATTATAGAGGTTTTCTCTATAATGTACCAACAAAAAGTTCTCCCCATAGGGGAGAACTTCGTGTCGGCGATTAAATTCTTTACTACTCGTTTGTAGGAGCTTGATCAGCAGTGATGCAATCGATGAAGCTATTCCACAGTTCTTGTTCTACCCGGTTATGTCGAATGGATGAGATGAGCTCTCTTTTGACGATAGGGAGGGACTTTTTAGGGCTTAGAATAGAAATCATTTCTTTATCTCCAGCAAGACGTGCGATTTGGAGCATTCTTTCTAGCTGTATTCTAGAGAAAGAGAGATTATCACGACGTTTACGAGATCCTCTTGGAGCGCGACGCTTAGGTGCGACAACAGCGGGACGCTCTTTTCTGATAATGAATGTTTCAATAAGAGTTCCAAGTTGTTTTGGCTCTTTATGTTTCATTTTTCGAAGGGTGAAGTGGTGCATATAGCCGCCAGTTTCCATAGGAAGGAATTTGCAAAGGTCGTTTTCCTTTTTTCCACCTACCTTTTTCACTGCTTTTGAGATGATATCTTCAACTTCTTTAATGTTTCTTGTTTTCTGATCAACTGCCATGGTTATACCTTCCTTATATGGTATTTCATCTTAATGCTTTCATACAGATTTAATGAAAGTCGAATTAAATGCAAATAGTTTTGTTCTTCCTCGTAAAAAGTGAGCCTGAAAATAATGTTTCTCATGTTAGATCTTTATCGTTTTTTTTCACAAGAAATAATTCTCGTATCGGTTTTGTATATTAAAAAGAGCTCTCCTTCCCAGGGGAGAGGCGACAAAGAAAATTGGAAACAAAAGAATCAAAATGGTAGAACATTTATGCAACAGCAACAAAGGAATGGTAAACATGATAGAAAATCAGGCGAACACACTCCATGTGGAATCCAGACTAGATCACTATTTTGGGAATATTACCATTGGTGCCTTCGTTGGGGTACTAGGAGCACCCATTGCTGCAGTCTCCATTGTTACGGGAGCTTTTTTTGGAGGTGTGCTCGTTGGCACAGCTGATCTTGTCAATACAGCCGTGAATAGTCTCTTTGAAACAATTGATGATAATTCTGTAGTGGTTAAGCTAGCAGCAAAATGCATCACACACATTGCGGTGGCAGGTGGAGCAGCGAATTTGGTCGGGCTGTCCATAGGATTAGGTTCCTCGTTTCTTCTTGGTGCGATCATTGCTACAATAGTGGGTATTGCTACCTTTCTTATTCTTGCGGTGACTGTGGGGGTAGCAGGGCTTGCGATAACCTCGCTTAGTCTTTTACTCATGCCATTTGTCGCTTTTGCTGCTCGTAGACATTAACGCGCTTAGATAACTAAGGGCGGGAGAACCATTGAATGGGTTTGCAACAGTTTGGGAGACATTCTATATGACACAAGTCCTGCCTATTTCTCACAGTGATCGTTTTCAGGAATTAAGTGCCGCGAGCAAAAGCTCGAAATTTGGACAAATCCTATTCAAGGGAGTTTCCTATACAGCATTTGGAGCTGTATGTGGTTGTCTGTCTGGATCATTGAGGCCGATAGCCATGTCCACAGCGATTGTCTTTGGGGCTATTCAGGGATTCTCTGCCTATTTAGTGGAGCCGGCAAATAAGCGATTTTTCAAGCTTCTCGAGCTCAATCCCACGATCATGAAAAAGGTTGTCCCTATCCTCGCTACAAATGGCCTAGCGGTGGGAGTAACAAAACTCATTGGCCTTTCGATACCTTTTTCTTCTGCTCTTTTGTTTTATGGAATTGCCATGGCGGTATTCTATGTAGCGAAGGGGATTTTTTTCATGGTGAATCACATGAAGAACAGTCTGCAAGGGAGATTTCGCCCGGAAGAAAGGCCAGCCTATAGCCCAGAAGAAAGTCTAGCCCTCATCGATGAGGAAGGGCTGCAAGTATATTATTCCCCGAGAGATCTCTAATTTCGCAGATTTTTGAGCAACCAATCATTGCTATCAAACATCTTGTGCGAGTATTCTTTGAAAAAGTTTTTTGTATGGAGGATCTATGTCAAGCATGTCCAATGTAAGCAATTCTAGTCAACTATTGGCGCAGTCTCATGAGACTTGGACTGAAAAGGGCAAGGCCGCAGCAGCTGCAGTTACTAATCTTGTGATGAAGGTCGGGAGCTATGTAGCATTTGGTTATTTGGGATCGAGGCTGATTTCATTTCTGTGTCCTTCGATTTCTATTTTGCCTGCTGCAGCAATGACTTTTGGATTTGCCTTAATAGCGTCAGCGATGGCTATTCGTTTTTGTGCTGCAATGCTATTTAGAGTTCTTGATTTAGAGATCTCTCTTTCGGAGTCTTTTATCGAGCTGAGCATTGCCCCAGCTTTTGCAAAAGTCGCTTCAAATTTGGCTGGCTTCTCCATCGATTGGACCTCATCCTATCTGCTCTCTCATGAAATCCTCGTTGCTTCTATCCTTGCTCAAGGGGTTTGGACTCTAGCGGGAAGTGCATTTACTTCTCTAGCTAAACGGCAAAAGGCTGTTGAAGCATAGGAGACCAATTTCTAGGTAGTCTGAAGAAACTGCTCAGCCTCGAATTATTGTGTTTAATCGTTTGGAATTGGTAGCATACTACCGACATGAATTTTTCACTTTGGAGGACACGTGTTAAGTGCAATTCAAGCGACTGGTGAAGCATCAGTAAGCAATCAACAACCGGTGCAGAGTGCTTCGGAGCAATCCAATTCGACTTGGTCTAAGGTTGCCAAGTTCGCGACAAGGGCAATCTTAGCGGCAGGGGTTGTTGTTGCTCTAGGCGGGTATATATATTTTGTAGGTCAAAAAATTCTAATGGCAGTTTCGCCAGACCGTGCAATACTGATTATAGATTCCATGGTGATGGCAATGGCGATGCTAGGTACTTACGCAATGGTAGTTGCTGTAAATGGTGTGGTTGAAGAAGTTTTCCATATTCTCACGGCAGAGGATCTTTGTGATTCACCTTCTGTAATTGGAAGGCTTTGGGGTAATCTTACGCACTCTTCCTAGTTATCTAGGGAGTGTCTATCCATCAGGGAAAGAACCCTTAAGCTAGTTAATGAACCAATGTATACCAACCGCTGAATAGCAGTTGGTATTTTTCCTTTAGGAGGAAGATGTCGCACCTTTCAGTCATTCAAGAGCAACAAGAGTCGAAGTCGAAGATCGCGCATATCCTCGCTGTGGCGGCGGGTAAAGGGGGAGTGGGCAAGTCGACGGTCGCGGTGAACCTCGCATTGGATTTGAAGCGAAGGGGGCTCAAGGTGGGCCTTCTCGATGCCGATGTCTACGGTCCTTCGCTTGAGCAGATGCTGCCCGAAGGGATGGAACCCGTTGAGGATAGCGAAAACCCAGAAAAGCTCCTCCCTGCACTGACGTTTGGCATCCCATTTATCTCTGTGGCCCATTTCAAGAAAGAGGCGTCGATTGTGAGAGCTCCGATCGCCAATGCTTTGATGGAGCAGTTTTTGGAAGGGGTTGAATGGGGCGAGCTCGATGTACTGATCATCGATTTTCCACCGGGGACAGGGGATATCCAACTGACTTTGATGCAGAAGGCTCCCATTTCCGCTGCTGTTATGGTGACAACCCCGCAGAAAGTGGCCACTTTGGATGTGCGCAAAGCGATGCAACTTTTTCAAAATATGCATATTCCAATCATGGGTGTGGTTGAAAATATGAGTCATTATTTGGATCCAAATGATGTGAAAATTTGTTTGTTTGGAGAAGGGGGAGGAAAGGCTCTTGCTAAGGAATTTAAAGTTCCTTTTTTAGGAGAGATCCCCATCGATCCGGCGATCTCAGCATCTGCTGATAAGGGGGAGGCCCTTTTTGAGGCCCATCCAGAGTCAGTGGGAGTAAAAGCCTTTTCTGTTCTTGGAGAGAAAGTGATGGAGGGGATAGCCCAGCTCTCGAAAAATTCGTTAACAGTTCGGCAAAAAGATTCCTTTCACCTTGAGGTTGAAATAGAAGGGGAATGGAAAGCTTTGTCTCTGCATGAAATTCAAAAAAATTGTCCCTGCGCAAGGTGCGCTCAGAGGGAAGAAAAAAAACTTGATCCAGAGGTCTCTCTCCTTGAGTTTTCTCCTGTAGGAAGGTATGCTATAAGAATAGCATTCTCTTCGGGATGCAAGCAGGGAATCTACCCATTTTCTCTGCTGAAAACGTTGGCGTAAGAGTGAAAAAAGGCCTTGTATTTTGCATATTATTGCTTTTGGTGGTGGGATGCTCGAAATCTCCCGGTATTTCTATGTGGAAAGAGGGAGAAAAAATTCGAGTTCTCTCAACCACGGCCATGATCGATGATCTGGTCGCAAAGATCGGGGGAGATTTCGTCGATTCTATTCCTCTGATTACTGGTGAGATTGATCCCCATAGCTATGAGCTAGTTAAAGGGGACGATGAAAAAATCTCCTCTGCACAAATTGTGATCGCAAATGGTCTAAATTTGGAGCATGGGGCAAGTCTTAATTACCAGCTAAAGAAGCATCTCCATAGTCTTTATCTTGCTGAGGAAATCCGAAAGAGGGTTCCAGAGAAGATTTTGGTGACAGAGGGAGAGGTGGACCCTCATGTCTGGATGGATATCTCTCTCTGGGCTGAGGGGATTGAGCCGATTGTGCATATCTTAAGTGTTATCGACCCGGAAAATGCCCCGATTTATGAAGCTAATGGCGCTATTCTCTATCAAAAAATGCTCTTGGAGCATGAGCAATTGAAAGAGAGTATGCAATCGGTTCCGGCAAATCGTAGGTATTTGGTGACGAGTCACGATGCTTTTCATTACTTTGCTAAGGCCTATCTCGCTGAAGGGAAAATTTGGGAAGATCGATGTGTGGCTCCAGAGGGGCTGGCCCCTGAAGGGCAACTGAGTTCGAGGGATATTCAACGGGTGATCGATCATTTATGTGAATATGAGATCTCGGTGGTCTTCCCAGAATCGAATGTGAGTCGAGATGCTCTTAGAAAAATTGTCGCTTCCTGCAAGACGAAGGGCCTTGTTGTGAGGATCTCTTCTACACCTCTTTATGGGGATGCGATGGGATCGCCAGGCTCTGGAGCGGATCACTACTTGGGGATGATTGCACATAATGCGAAAGTGCTTGAGCAGGAGTGGATGCAGTGAAAGACCAGTGTGCAGTCAATGTTGAGAGGCTCACCGTTCATTACGATAATGTTCCCGCTTTATGGGAGGTCAACTTCGATGTTCCTCCAGGCAAATTGGTTGGCATCATCGGTCCCAACGGAGCGGGGAAGAGTACTCTTCTCAAAACGCTTCTCGGTGTTCTCAAACCCATCTCTGGGGAGATCTCTTTTTTTGGTCAGACCCTGAAACAGATGCAAGGGAGAACGGCTTATGTTCCCCAGAGAACATCGGTCGACTGGGATTTCCCGATCTGTGTGCTTGATGTAGTTCTTATGGGCCTATATGGGAAATTGGGAATACTCAAATGGGCCTCGAAAAGTGACCGGAAAGCGGCTGAAAAAGCTCTTGAAAAGATTGGGATGCTTTCGTTTGCGAAGCGGCAAATCAGCGAACTGTCTGGAGGACAGCAGCAGAGGGTTTTTCTCGCTCGGGCTCTTTTGCAGGAGGCCGATATCTATTTTATGGATGAGCCATTTGCAGGGATTGACATCTCGACGGAAAAAGCTCTTGTCGAACTTCTCTTTATCCTCAAAGAGGAAGGGAAAACCCTCTTCATTGTCCACCATGACCTGACAACTGTGCGTAGCTATTTCGATTGGGTCATTTTGATGAATACCTGTCTGATCGCTTCGGGCCCTGTCGAAGAGGTCTTCACAGAAGAGAATCTCGAAAAAACCTACGGGAAGTCGGCCTATATGATTGTCCGTGCTAAGAAGCTGGCCCAAAAGCAGTCAAAAGGGGGGTAAGGTGCTCCAGTACTTCACCGATCCAGTTCTGCGTGCTCCTACTCTGGGGAGTATGCTGATGTGCTTTCTCTCTGGGCTTATCGGCTGTTTGGTTTTTTTGCAGAAGCGCTCTCTTGTTGGAGAGGCTCTCTCTCATGCTGCCTATCCTGGGGTTGTACTCTCGGCCTTTTTTGCTGCTTTTTTGTTGCCCTCTTCCGAAGGGGGTGGAGCGGCTCTTATTCTCTTAGGAGCATTTGTTTTTGGGATGCTTGGCCTTCTTTCGATAGACGCTCTGGAAAAAAAACTTAAGATATCTAGCGATGCTGCTCTTTGTTTTGTTCTTTCGATTTTTTTTGGGGTTGGGGTACTCGTCGCCAGCAGGATGCAGACCATTTTCCCCCTGGGTTTTCGAAAAATACAAATTTTTCTCTTTGGGCAAGCGGCGACGATGCTCGATCATCATGTGATTCTTTATGGTTTTCTCGCATTGCTTGGACTTGCCGTTGTGGTTGTTTTATTTCGCTCTCTTGAGACTCTTTACTTTGACCCTCATTTCGCTAAGGTAGTCGGCGTCAAAACGGGGAAGATCCATCTAGTCACCTATCTTCTCCTTGTCCTCGCGATTGTGATTGGGATGCGCAGTGTGGGTGTGGTCCTCATGTCCGCCATGTTCATCGCCCCTCCTGCTGCTGCGCGCCAGTGGACCAGGCGGCTCGGCCCGTTTTTTGTCGTTTCGAGTCTCTTTGGTCTTGCATCCGGATTTTTGGGCAATGTTCTCTCATATGAGATTCCCGGTTGGATGGGGCAGCCCCGTCTCTCTTTGCCAACGGGGCCGATGATTGTCCTCTCTGCAACTTTCTTCACGCTTTTCAGTCTTTTTTTTGCTCCAGAAAGGGGAATGGTCACACGGATGATCAGAGCAGCGCAGTTTCGCAGGCGTTGTGCCTGGGAGAACATCTTGAAAGCTCTGTGTGAAAATAAACCAATCGGAACAACTGCGCATCATATTCGGCAGATGCAGCGAAAGGGATGGGTCAATGTCACTGATGGAGAGCTCAGCTTGACCGAAGAGGGAAAGGAGCGGGGAGAAAAGCTCGTCCGCCTCCATCGCTTGTGGGAAGCCTATCTGATCTTCATGGGACAAGAGCGGGAGAGGGTCCACTACAGCGCTGAGGAGATGGAGCACATCTTAACCCCTGAAGTAGAAAAAGAGCTCGCAGGACTTCTCGAAAAGGAGTCCACCTCATGAACCCCTACACTGGCAAGACCTTTTTTGAGTTTTTCCCCCTTTTTTTTCATCGTCTTTTCTTGCTTTGTAGTGGCTCACTGCGCTTTAGTGAACTCGCCTCTGACGAGATCCAGGTTTTCACTCTTGGGTTAATTGGAATCGCTGCCTCTCTAGTTGGAACCCTCCTTGTTTTGAAAAAGATGACAATGCTTGCCAATTCCCTCTCCCACACGATTTTGCTGGGGATAGCCATCGCCTATCTTTTTCTTTTCACAACTGCCAGTCGGGGGATCCCGATCAACTTCTCTATCCTTCTAATCGCCTCTCTTGTGACTGGCTTGTTGACCACCGTTTTGACCCAGCTCCTTCACCAGTTCTTTCGTCTGCAAGAGGATGCGAGTATTGGAATTGTCTTCACTAGTCTATTTGCTCTGGGGATCGTGATCGTGACTCTTTTCACACGCAATGCGCATATTGGATTAGAGGTGGTGATGGGCAATGCCGATGCTCTGCATCTCGATGATTGCAAACTCGCTTTTGCTGTTGTGCTCTGCAATTTCGCAGTGGTTACCCTTTTTTTTAAAGAATGGAAGCTGATCAGTTTCGATGCGGAATTGGCAACGAGTCTGGGGTTTCGGCCGAGTCTTTTCAACTATCTTCTCATGCTTGTCGCAAGTGCGACTGCGATCAGTGCTTTTCGCGCTGTTGGTGTTTTGCTTTTTCTCGCCTTCCTGGTTGGTCTTCCATTGACAGCCCGCCTACTCTCCCATAATCTCCGGCCGATGCTCTTCTGGGCCTCGGGGATTGGACTGGGGTGTGCCCTCATCGGTGTGGCTCTATCCCGTCACTTTTTGACCGCTCACCAGATGCCTCTTTCCACAGCGGGGCTTGTCGTCTCCTTGATTGGGATCAGTTTTCTCATCGCTCTTCTCCCTCGCCATTTGACAATAAGCAAAAAAATGGGATAATCTTCTCGTAGTATGCATAAAAAAATCGCAATCCTAGGCAGTACTGGCTCCATTGGGAGAAGCGCTCTTCAAGTGGTTCGCCACCTCCAAAGAGAGCTCAAGGTGGTTACACTGGCCGCCAAATCCAACATCGATCTCCTTGAAGAGCAGGCGAAAGAATTCCATCCTGAGCTCATCGCTGTGTGGGACCATGAGAAGGCACTAGAGCTCCAGAAAAGGATTCCTCATATCCCCGTTCTCGGTGGACAAGAGGGAGTAGTGGCTGCGAGTACGCATGCAAGCGTTGATCTTCTCCTGTCGGCGATTTCCGGTTTTGATGGGGTATTGCCTACTCTAAAAGCCATTGAAGCGAAGAAGGATATAGCGTTAGCGAATAAAGAAGCCCTCGTATCAGCTGGGAAACTTGTCACTCGCCTTGCTGAGGAGCATGGGGTCCAGCTCATTCCGGTTGATAGTGAGCACACCGCTCTCTTTCAGTGTCTCAATGGAGAAAATCGCCAGTCGGTTAGGCGAATGATTCTCACAGCTTCTGGGGGCCCTTTTCTCAAATACACCTCATCCCAGCTTGAGCATGTGGGGCGTGATGAGGCTCTAAAGCATCCCAACTATCGGATGGGGGCAAAGGTCACGATCGACTCTTCTACTCTGATGAATAAAGGATTAGAGATAATCGAGGCACACTTTCTCTATGATATGCCTCTCGATCAGATCGAGGTGATCGTCCATCCAGAGCAGGTGATCCACAGTATGGTGGAGTTTGTCGATGGAGCGATCATGGCGCAGATGGGTGTTCCCGATATGCTTGTCCCGATCCAATATGCTCTTACCTATCCTGAGCGCAAAGAGGGTATTCTAGAGCCATTTGATTTTAGTCAGTATTCAGCTCTTCATTTCGCAAAGGCAGATACGGTGAGATTCCGATGTCTCGAACTCGCCTATGACTCTCTGCGGGTTGGAGGAAGCATGCCCTGCTTCATGAATGCTGCCAACGAGGTACTGGTACAACGTTTCCTAGAGCATCGGATTGGTTGGATAGACATCGGCCAAAAGCTTGAAGCGCTCATGGAAAAACACACAATAATGACCCCAACGAATTACGATGAGCTCGTCAGTGTTGATAGAGAAGCACGGGCAAGAGCTCAAACTGCATAGGACTTAAATCATGGTACAAAGCATCCTCTACATCCTACTCTCCCTGCTCGGAATCGGTTTTCTGATTTTCATTCACGAGCTCGGGCACTATTTCATGGGAAAGCGAGCGGGCGTTACTATTGAGGTTTTTTCCATAGGTCTTGGGAAAGCGATCGCCCAGTGGGAGAGAAATGGGGTGAAGTGGAAGCTCGGCTGGATTCCCATTGGGGGATATGTGCAGTTTGCAGGGACAGCCAAGGAGGGAAACCTAGAGCCACACCAAGTTAAAGGTGGGCTCTTTGCGGCAAAACCTTGGGATCGGATCAAGATTGCAGCTATGGGCCCTATCGTCAACATCCTCTTTGCCCTCCTCGCTTTTTCTTTTCTTTGGGTCATGGGGGGGAGAGAAAAACCCTTTGCCGAGTTCACCGATTATGTTGGCTGGGTACAGCGGGGCTCCGGTCCCTACGAGACGGGAATCCGCCCGGGGGATCGGATCCAGAAGGTCAATGGAAAAACCTTTAACGGGTTCAATGATTTTCTGTATAGAGCCATGCTCGATAAGCGAGAACTCTCCATGACCGGCGATCAAATCGATTATGCCACTGGAAGAGAGAGACCTTTTACTTATATTTTTCCTTCAACGGAAGAGATGAGTGGAACAGAGAAGGCTACCCTCGCCCTCTCTTCGATGAGCGCTGCGCAGTATCTTCTCTATGACAAAATGTCCAGTGGTGCCCCCAATGAGCTCTTCCCAGGCTCTCCTCTCGAAGGGAGTGGCATTGCCTATGGAGATCGAATCATTTGGGTCGATGGGGAGCTCGTATTCTCCAAGCATCAGCTCGTGAGCGTCCTGAACCATGCTACTGTCCTTCTCGGAATTGAAAGAGAGGGGAAAACCTTCTTGACCCAGGTTCCTCGCCTCAATGTGAGTGACCTCCGCCTCAGCCCGGAAGAAAAGGCAGAGATCGATGATTGGCGCACAGCAGAAAAGCTTTCTACAGAGCTCTCATCTCTCACCTTCATTCCCTACAACCTCAATGCTGAAGGTGTTGTGGAGAGCCCGCTTCGCTATATCGATGAAGAGTCTGAGGCAAGAATGGCTTACGAAGGGGGAGACCGGATCCCCATTGAAGAGCCGCTCCTTCCCGGAGATCGGATCATCTCTGTACAAGGGGAGAGGATCGGTTCTTCCTCTGAGTTTCTCAAGAACATACAAACAAAAAAGACCCTAGTCATCGTCAAGAAAGTTGAAGATGCCCCTCCCCCTCTCTGGACGGATGCCGACAAAGGGTTTGCCTCATCTTTTGATGTGAAACATCTGGAAGCCATTGCAGCTAGCATTGGCACGCAGGCTCCCATCACCACATTGGGACAGTTGAAGCTCTTAGCTCCAGTGACACCGGTTCCTTTTCATGAGTTCCCTTACGATGAAAGGTATGGCAAGACCCGTGACAAAATGATCGATGAAAAAGCAAAGGCCGTTGAAGAAACTACAGACCCCAAAAGGAAAGAGGCCGCTGCAAGGGATTTCCAGCTCTACCAAAATCGGCTCATGCTCGGTCTTGTTTTGCAAGATACACAGGTGCGCTACAATCCCAATCCTTTTGTCCAATTTGGAGATGTTTTTAAGGAGACCTATCGCACTCTCTATGCATTATTCACTGGATATCTTAGCCCCAAAGTTATGGCAGGGCCTATTGGGATTATTCAAGTCGTTCATCACAGTTGGGGCATCAGTTTCAAAGAAGCGATCTTTTGGCTGGGGATGATTAGCCTGAATCTCGGTCTTCTCAACCTCCTTCCTATTCCCGTACTCGATGGGGGGCAGATATGCTTTTCAATCTATGAAGGGATCACAAAAAAACCGCTCAAGATGAAAACTATGGAGCGGTTGATTATCCCTTTCTGGGTGTTGATTATCGCATACTTTGTTTACGTGACCTATAACGATCTAGTCAGGATCATCACAAATATTTTTTAGTCGCGCTTCTATTCCAGATCGTAGAGACAGAAAAGAGGGCGACATTTGCGATTGTTTTCAGAGTCACCTGAACGACCTTATAAGGCACGTAGGCTACATAGAATCCTAGATTGCCAACGGCGCTAAAGATAGACCTGAGGAAAGAAGGGCCTCTGTCTTTGGTGGGCACAAGTGCGTTGGAGTGCGCATGCGCTCCTCCTGCTTGGTGAGAGCTGCTGCTTCCCGCTTGTTCTTCGTTCTTCTCATAGTGGAAGAGATAGCCCCTAGCTAAGATTTCTTTCGGTGTGTAGGCTCCATCAACTTCCACGAATCCACGTTCAGTTTCTTGATCGATAAGACGGCCGGCATTCATAGAGAACCAGTTCTTAGCCTCTGCATCCCATCGAAATACAAGAGCATCATTGATCAGGTACCAAGTTCCATCCGGTTTTCTCTCGAGAGCAACGTAGTGCCCAAAGTTTCCTTGGGTCCCTTTATGGATGACGCAACCAGTAAGCTGATAAGTTGCAGAGTCACTATCAGTAGTGTATTTGGAGGGAAGTTCGTACATCAAAGGAATCCCTAGGATCGGTGTTCCAATTTTTCTTGCTCCACCGGCCACTCCAGTTCCGCTCTCGATCCGCTTTGCTTGAATGAAGAGATGCTCAGGAGAGCCTATATACTGAATCTTTTTGTAGTTTCCGTCGTTATGTTCTACAGAGTGGATGAAGAATCTCTCCAATAATTCGTTAAAAATCGGGGTGTCCATCTCATTTAGTTCAAAATCAATGACAGCTGATACCTCTTCAGTCTGTTGCCCAGAAAGTGGGTCATTCATATGATTCACAATGCCTGTTTGGCAAAGGAGAGAAATTCCCAATTCTTCGATTAATGCGTGCAATAGATCGATGGGATCTCTTTGATGGCCAGCATTGTCTGGCATGATTTCATGCATGACTTCACGAATTGTCTCACTCTTTACAGAAGCAGAAGGGTAACGAGCCATTTGCGCCGCTAGGACTCCGCAAAGGGGCTTATGTCGATTCTCGAAGATGAGCTGTGACAATCCCTTTGAGTTGACAATCATCTGCATTGCGGCAATCGCCCAACAGTTTTCGTTTTTGTTGCTGATTCCTTTTGGAGGCTGAGCCCGCATAAGACTAGTGGTGGCACGAGCGATGAGATTCGCTATGTCCTTCACATTATTAAAAGACATAACGACGTGTGGGCGAAGACTTTCTATCGTCGCTACCTGTGTAAGAATCTGATCTGCGTCACCGTTGAGAATCGCTGCCATCAAATTTTGGCGAGCACTCTTAAAGAGACTTCTGTTTTCTACTGCTATCATAATTAGTCTAGTATTAGTTTTTTATAACTATATTATAGCACTGTCTTAATATTTTGTAAATAAATATAGTAAAATATTTACTTCTTCTTTTAAAAGAACCCTCTACCCTTTTTTATGGGGATTTCCTATTCTCTATGGCATAGGAGAAAAACCACTATGAGCTATCGAATATTTTTTTTAATTGCTTGTTTATTAAAGACTTGCTCCTCTTTCTCCCTTGGGTTAGAAGAGAAAATCGGTCAGTTATTTGTCGTGCCTGTGTGTCTGGAGCATGGGCAAGAGCATCTCGAAAAAGTCAAAACCCTCATTAAGGAGAAGCACATCGGAGGTGTGATCTTCATGGGTGGGACCACCTCCCAGCAGAGGAAATTCCTCCAAGAGGTTAAAGATGAAGGAATTCCGTCTATAATCTCCTGCATCGATGGAGAGTGGGGGACGGGGATGCGTATGCGGGATGTCGCTTCTCTTCCTAAGAACCTCACCCTAGGGGCTATCGGTGAGATGCATCTTCTGAAGGAATTTGGAAGAGAGGTGGCTTCCCAGTGCCGGGCACTTGGGGTCCTCGTCAATTTTTCCCCTGTGGTCGATGTGAACAGCAATCCAAAGAACCCCGTGATCCACTGGCGCTCCTTTGGAGACGATCCAGAGGAGGTCTCGAGACGGGCCTTGGCGGTGATGGAGGGGATGATGCAGGGGGGAGTGGTCCCTTGTGCAAAGCACTTCCCCGGTCATGGGGATACAGCGACAGATTCTCATCTTTCTCTTCCTAGGATCGATAAGAGCCTAAAAGAGATGCAGTCTGTTGAACTTCAGCCATTTAAGAAGCTTATTAAGAGGGGAATCCCAATGGTGATGATTGGGCATCTTCTTTTCCCTGCTCTGAGTGAAGAGCCTGCTTCTCTTTCCAAAGAGGTGATCCAAGGGCTTCTGAGAGAAGAGCTGGGTTTTAAGGGGGTCGTCGTCACTGATGCCTTGAATATGCAGGCGGTGAAGAATGATCGAACCTTAGAGGAGATTTGCCTCAAATCACTTCTGGCTGGAGCCGATCTCCTTCTCATTTCAACAACTGACTTTGAAGAGGCGAATTCTCTCATAGAAGTGGAGATCCCCGACGCGATCGAACGGATCAAAAAAGGATGGCTCCTCGGAGAAGTTTCTGAGGGGGAGCTCGATGAGAAGCTCAAAAGAGTCACCCTACTCAAGCAAAAAAGACCCCTTCCCCTATTGCCTCAGAGGAATGACCTGAAGAAAAGACTCTACCGCCAGGCGTTGACGCACTGTGGAGCCCCTTTTCATCCTATTCCTAATGGAGCGAGCATTGCGCTGTTTCAGGCTACAGAGAATCCCGATCTTAAGAGAGCTCTTAGGTTATACGGCTCTGTGGCAGTCTTCTCTCTCGATGAGATTTCCCTTGCCTCTGAGCATGAACATGTGATCGTCAGCGTGAGAAAAAGAGATCTTCCCCTGGAGATCCCAGAACACGCAATCGTTACCCTTTTTGATACGCCCTATTCTTTGGAGATGATACCCAAGAACATATCCGTACTCGTTGGCTATGAAGAGGCGTTTGAAGCGAAAGAGGCTGCGGCCGATGCTCTCTTCGGAAAATTCACCCCTCCCGGAAAACTCCCCATTCAGGTATCTAGAAAATAAGAAGAGGGAGGATTTTACGTGGAGCAATCGGCGAACGCGGAAAAAGCGAACTATGATGTGATTTGGCGGGATACTCCTACTAGGAGAAACAGTAGCCCCGGTAAGGATTTCGCCCCCTTTTTTTTCGATGGGTTCAAAGGAGAAATAAGAGCCGGTCAAACCCTTATTGATTTCGGGTGCGGCACAGCACTTGTTGCAAAAGAGTTCCTCTCTAAAGGTCTCAATATTCGCCTTGTGGACATCTCCCCTTATGCCCTCGATCAAGAGATTCGCAATCTTCTTGCTCTCTTTTCGGCCCAGGTGCAATTTGTGCAAGGTTGTCTCTGGCAGCTTCCCGAGTCGCTGAAATCGGCCTACTGGATCTACTGCTGCGATGTTCTTGAAAATATTCCAGAGGAATCGATCGAGCCTGTTTTAGAGGGTATTGCTGCGCGCATGCGCTTTGGGGGATATTTCAGTATTCGCCTCAAAGAGGATATTGCTTCTTCACGCCGTGCAGTAAAAGAAAAGAGGTGGTGGGAGCACAAGCTCTCTAAGTACTTCACCATTGTCGGAGAGGACGCTACCATCGATGACTCTTACTTCAACTGTCGCGTACGAGCTAAGCTTAATAGGTGTTAAGCTCTTTGTAGAGGGAGTCTGCAACTTGCGGTCTGGCAACACTTCCCGAGAGAATTTCTCTGGCACTCACTGGAGAACCGTAAAAATTGGCATTCTCGCCAGACTTTTCGACAATGACCGTGCCCTCCAAAGAAACTCCAGCAAAGAGACCCTTGGTTCTACTGTAAGAATAGATGAGGGCAGGAGGGAGGCCGATCCCTGCTTCGAACGAGCGGCCCACTGGCCCTGCAGCGACACTGACATTTCCGCCAAGGGTGATACTTCCACCGCTAGCAAAGGCGCTCACTGCATCTCGCGAATTGAGAACAAGGATGAGATCGGTGATCTGCCCTCCGATCTGGAGTCCCCAACCGGCTCCAGCGATTCCAATTGCGGAAGGCGCTGACCATCCATTATTGGTTCTTGCGACGACGATTCCTGAGCCGATTCGGCCGCTGAAGATAAAGCCCGCTTTGATCACATTGATGAATGCCAGCCCTTCCGATCGATCTATGATCTCTGGTGGGATGCTCTGTTCGGGAATGCTCTTGAACTCGCGGAGCATGATCGTGGCTTTATCAATATCATTCACCATCGAGCTCCCAAAAAGGGTACTTCCAGCAAAAAGAAGGATAAACGAGCAAATTTTCTTCATCATGGGGGCCTTTGCGTTGGGTTCTATCTACCCCTCACTTTTTCCAGCGAGAAGAAAAAAAGCAAGAAAAAAGGGTCACCGAGGTGACCCTATTATAGGAAGAGCTTACTTCTTACTCTCTTCATCGAGGATTTCCACTTCGGCTTCCTCGATGTCAGGCTCTGCACCTGCAGATTGTGGTGGAGGGGGAGGAGCTCCAGCTGCCCCTGCTCCAGGAGGTGGTCCACCTGCTCCTTGCATCGCTTCCCCAATCTTCTGCATGTGGGTATTGAGCTCAGTAGATGCTGCTTTGATCGCATCGGAGTCGGTCCCTTCGAGTGCTTTCTTAACAGCATCGACCCGGGATTGAACCTCTGAGGCCACTTGATCCGGGATTTTATCCTTGTGGTCAGTGAGGGCTTTCTCGGCGCGGAAGACAAGAGCATCTGCTTCGTTGCGCACTTCGACGGTTTCTTTTTTCTTTTTATCTTCTTCAGCGTGTATTTCTGCATCTTTGAGCATTTTATCGATCTCTTCTTCTGTGAGGCCCGATTTTGCTTCGATTCGGATTTTTTGCTCTTTGCCGCTCTTTGTGTCTTTAGCAGAGACGTTCAAGATCGCGTTGGCATCGACATCGAAGCAGACCTCAATTTGGGGCATGCCACGAGGAGCTGGTGGGATCTCAGTGAGATCAAACCGTCCGATCTCTTTGTTGTCCCCAGCCATGTTTCGCTCTCCTTGGAGAACGACGATAGTGACGGCGGGCTGGTTATCGCTTGCCGTAGAAAAGACCTGCTTCTTCTGGGTTGGAATCGTGGTATTTCTATCGACGAGGGGAGTCATCACTCCGCCCATTGTCTCAATTCCCAAAGTGAGGGGAATGACATCGAGGAGAAGGACATCTTTTACATCTCCTGAGAGAACTCCTCCTTGGATAGCAGCGCCGACGGCGACCACTTCATCGGGGTTGACCCCTTTATGTGGCTCTTTGCTGAAGATCTCTGAGACCTTTTTCTCGATGGCGGGCATGCGGGTCATCCCTCCGACGAGGATCACCTCGTCGATCTGGTCTGTAGAGAGGCCAGAATCTTGTATCGCCTTTTTGCAAGGAGCATCGGTTCGTTCTACGAGATCGTGTACTAAGCTCTCAAACTTCGCTCTTGAGAGAGTGAGCTGGAGATGCTTAGGTCCGCTTGTATCCATAGTGATGAAGGGCTGATTGATCTCTGTGGTTTGTGTTCCTGAGAGCTCGATTTTCGCTTTTTCAGAGGCATCGCGAAGGCGCTGAAGGGCCATTTTATCTTTGGAGAGGTCGATGGCATTCTCTTTTTTGAACTCCTCTAGAATCCACTCGAGGATGATATTATCGAAATCATCTCCACCGAGGTGGGTATCTCCATTCGTTGCGAGCACTTCAAAAACCCCATCTCCTATTTCTAGGATCGAGATATCGAAGGTTCCTCCACCGAAGTCATAGACGGCGATCTTTTTGTCGCTCTGTTTCTCTAGACCATAGGCTAGAGCGGCAGCTGTTGGCTCAGGGATGATCCGCTTGACGTCGAGACCTGCGATGCGGCCCGCATCTTTGGTCGACTGGCGTTGGGAGTCGTTGAAGTAGGCGGGAACAGTGATCACCGCTTCGGTGATTTCTTCTCCAAGGTAGGCTTCTGCTGTCTCTTTCATTTTAATGAGAACTTGTGCGCCTACCTCTTCGGGTGTGATCTGTTTCCCATCGATTTCAAAAACGGCATCGTCATTTTTCCCAGAGGTTACTTTGTAGGCGACATTTTTTGTCTCGGAGGCAACTTCTGTATGCTTCCGGCCGATGAACCGTTTGGCTGAATAGATCGTTCTCTCTGGGTTGGTGACTGCTTGTCTTTTTGCGGGAACGCCGACGAGCCTTTCGCTGTTATCTTTATAGGCGACGACGGAGGGGGTTGTACGGGTCCCTTCGGCATTGGCGATGACTTTGGGAGTTCCACCCTCCATGATAGCGACACAGGAGTTGGTGGTCCCGAGATCAATCCCAATGATTTTGTTGCTTTTCTTTTTCTGTGTCATGGTTTCTCCTTATTGTTCTTTTCTATATCTTCTGAGGGAGTTTTGGCTACTTTTACACGTGCGGCTCGAAGTATGCGGTCTCCACTTTTGTAACCTTTTAAGAACTCTTGCAAGATCGTTCCCTCTGTGTGTTCATGGGTCTCTTCAACTTCCACTGCCTCATGTCTATGGGGATCAAATGCTTCTCCTTGGGAGTGGAAGGCGACCACATTGTGATTGCCTAAAATCTCTTTAAATTGAGAGAGGATCATATCAAATCCTTTCGCCCAGTTGCGGGTGTCTTCGGACATCTGATCGATGAAACCGAGGGCACTTTCCAGGGTGTCGATGGGAAGAAGGACCTCAGAGAGGACATTTTCAATGGCGAAACGGGTCATCTCGTGTTTCTCTTTCTGGATTCGTTTGCGGGTATTCTCCATTTCGGCTAGAAGGCGAAAGTATTTATCTTGGAAGTCCTCTTCCTCTTGAGGTGCTTCTTCGGTTTTCACTTCTTCGATTTTTTCCTCTTCGTCTGGGATCTCTTTCTCTTCTTCGTTCATTCTTCTTCCTTTTTATCTATGAGCAGGCCCCTTGTACGGTCGATGAAAGAGGGCTGAGGGCTCTCTAGCTCGATTTGTGCGGCTTGGGGCTTGCGGAATGTTATCTTAAACTTGTAAAGGCTGCGGGTGAGTGTCTCGGAGATCGCATCCGATGCTGTTGATAGGAGGCCAAAGAGGTGGCGATAGGGGAGGCGATTTGGTCCGAGAAGGGCAATGGCTCCAGCGATTGTCTGATGGATCCGGTAGGGGATGATAAGGACACTGCAGCCGGTGAGCTTTGTAGAGAGAGGAGCGAGATCATCACCGATCAGGCAACAGAGGCAGTTTTCTTTGCATCCCTTTTCAAGAAGGAGGCGGAGATCCCTCTCATTCTCAAAAAGGGAAAGTCCACTGGCAAGAGAGGCTGCATTGATGAAGTCGGGGTAGTCGAGGAGCTTGGAAAACCCTGTTCTGTGGATATCCTCTGCACTGAAATTGGAGTAGGAGACGATATGCCGGAGCATGATCTCCTTATAGAATCTAGCAGCGATCTTCTCATCTTGCTTTTTGAGTTTTGGTTTTTCAACGCCGGAGAGGCGCCACTGAAGGTACTGGGCAATTTTTTGAAGATTTGCCCCAGAGATTCCCTCTTCAGCATAAAGGACTTCCGTATGAACCATACCAAAATCGGTGATCAAGATACAGATAACACGATTGGCGTCGATGGCGACGATTTTGATATCGAGGACAAAGTCCTGATCAAAACGGGGAGAGGAGACGAAAACGGCGCATTTTGTCTCTTCCGCGAGCACTTCTGCTGCCCTTTGAAGGTAGGCTGCAACCTCTCTTGTTGGGCCTCCGAGTTTTTCTGTGAGGGCCTCAGCATCTTTTTCCTTGATTTGAGGGTTCTCTAAGTGACTTTGTACGTATAACTTGTATGCCTCTTCGGTGGGAATTCTCCCTCCTGAGGAGTGTTGCTGTTTGAGCAGACCCGCTTTCTCGAGTTTGGCGAAGTAGTTGCGAATCGTTGCTGAGGAGAGACTCTGAAACCCCTTTTCGCGCAGGGTGCTCGATCCGATCGGTTTACCCGTTTCGATGTAGAGATCGACGAGACCTAGGAGGACAAGGCGCTCCCTCTCATCTTTAGCGGGGCGTTTTGGAGACATAGCTTTTAGCATAATAAGAATTATACCAGAGGAAGTATCGGTTTGTAAAGAGAAATTAGCAGTCTATATCTTTAATTGCTGAAGCGGTATTTAACCAACTAAGGGTTAAACGTCTACAATGTCGGGGTCGCTGGCGATAAGAGGGAGGATATCGACAATTGTTGGGGACCAATCGAGTCCTCTCGAGTAGACGATCTTCGAGGCGATATGGGTAGCGATGATCGCCTTTTTATGAATATCTGGGATCTCGGTGATGATCCGCTCTTCGTATTTCTTTCTGAGCAAGGGAGGGCAGTAGTTGAGAAGACAACGGATCAACGGATTTTTCGGATCATTCGAGAGAGTGACCCCATCTAAGTAGTCGAGAAGTTGATACATGTAGGTGTTGATCTTCTCCGATACCCACTCGGAGATATCGGTGAGATAGGCCCCTGTCTCGGCATGGGTATTTAGAAGCAATTGTGCCTCGTCTTGGGCCCGTTTTCGGATGATCTCCAAAATCTCGGGCATGAGTTTGGGCTTGAGATTGATGAACTCCTCTTCAGAGAGAACCAGGCTGCAAAGGACCTCAAAGGAGGAGCAGGTCACTCCGCCCTTATTTGCCGAACTATCTTTGATGATGAGGACGCCGTGGTCCTCCAGAGCTCTCCTGGCGTTTGGAGTGAGGTAGAGATTGGCTCCTTCGATGATAGCCTCAGACGTGGGTCTTCCAGTCTCATCTAAAAAGTCGGTGAAATTGTGTTCATTCAGTGTCCGAGGTCTTCCTCCTCCAGGGATGAAGATATCGGTCTTTGCTTGGTGAACATTATGGCGAAAGAGGTGGTTCATCTCATTTCCGCTCAGCCACGCCTTCACTGCTTTATTCCCCTTTTTTCTCCAGCAGAGGGTTTGCTGTGCGTAGGCAGTTTGTTCCCGCTTGGTTGTCAGATCGAGGAGGAAGCCCCCGTCGGAGAGTTTTTCTGGGGGGTAGTTTGAGATCGATTGCACTTCGTGGAACATCTTTGCGAGGATTTTGAGATCGAGCCCTTTAGGATCGTAGATCGTTCCCGAAACATCGGTAAGAGCAAAGAGTTTCGCCGTTTTGGGAAAAAAGCGGTAGAGATTCAGAATCTGGTTCCCGGCGACATCCCCGTCGGGTCCTCCGGAGATCTTGATGGTGAAGATGTCTTTGAAAGGATCGAGTCCCATGAACTTTAAGGTCTCCACCATGTAGACATTCACTCCAAAGGAGGTAACGCCGTACTCTTTGTGATTGATTCCCGCACCTGGTTTACTTGAGATGAAAGAGCGGCCTGGCTTGTAGTCATAGTACTGGGCATAGTTTGCGATCCAAATGATCATCTCGTTGTGCATGTTCTCATCGGGGCCGAGATAAATATACTCGGGGCGTCTCCAGTAGTCGACGATGTGTTTGGCTCGCAATTTTCCATCGGGGTCGCAGTTGAGAATGGTGATGAATGCCTCGACAAATGAACGCTGCGAGCTATAGAGGTATTCGAGCTTTTGCTCTTTGTTATAGGCCTTGAGCATGGTTTTGATTTCATCTTCGGAGAGGCCGGCCTCTTGGAGCTCCTCTCGATAGATGACCCTCTCTGACTCGAGTCGTTCGAAAGGTTCTAAGAAGATTACAGCCTTAGCTCCTCCCTCGGGGATATCCTTGTTCTTTTTATGCTGCGTGAAGCTCAAGTTGTAACACTCTGAAAAGACGTTATTTCTCTCCCAGAGCATCTGCTCCATTTTTTGAGGGAAGACAGTTCTCAGGCCTCCTCTCGATAGATCCTTGAATCGGATATGAAAACCGATATAGAACATTCCCTTCATGAAAAAGATCGCGTAAGGGAGCTCGGGAAATTTTTCTCTCCTGTCGTAAGGGAGAAAATCGAGATATTTGGGGTCAAGGCGGAAAGAAAATGCGGTCTTGTTATTCCGGTAGAAATTTGTTTTGAGGATATGCTCGACGAAATTCATCCCCTGGTAGAGGATGTTTTTTCTTCTCGTGTCGTTGACTTCGTTTCCCGTGTCGAGATCGGCAACGAGTTCCAGGAATTCTTTCTTTACCTTCTCGAACTTCTTTAAGTTGTTTTCTTCCGGATGGAATTTAAAAGCAAAGGCCTCTGTGATCTTGATGGTGAGCTCGGGATGGCGGCAGAGTCCCTCTTCGATGTTGCTGAACGAGTAGAGATTCACATCGGCATGGGAGAGAGTTTGATGGATGAAGTGGGTCAGAGTTTTGATGAGGTTGCCCTCGTTCCCGCTCTGAAGACCGGTTTCGACAAACCTCTTTTCGATGATCTCTTGTCCTTCAAAGTACTTCAAGGTCACGAGTTCTCGCAGGAAATCGGAGATGTCTGCCTCTTCCCAGGCAGCTTTTCCCTTCCTGCCGTGCAAGCCGATGGACATGATTAGGGTCGAGTCCTTGCTATAAGGATCAATGTAAGTGGCCCCAACTCTTCGCATTGTGAGGTTGTGGCGGTGGACTACGCAAGCTAACTTATAGAGGAAGTGGTGCTTGGGGACATTGCTCCATGCAAAGACGATCTGCAAGGATGGAGTATCTTTTTTCGAAGCCCAATCCTCGTTTCTTTTCACCACATACTGACAGTTGTCTCTCGTTTTCGCTCGAAAGAACATGTCGAGGGCCATGATGAGTCTCTCTCGAGGGATTGCTCTTAGGAAGCGGGGACTCATCCCTTGTATCAGCTTCCGAAACTCTTCATCCGTGACTTCGGGGTTCCGCTCTTTGACGAGCTCGCGGATCTCTTTTTTGGTTTTAGGATCTAGGACCTTCTCCGATGCCTCTAGCTCCGGCGCCATCGTGAAGTGGATAACGGCGATCCGAAGGGGGGTCTTCAACTTGGGGAAAGGTGGTGGAGCATTGGAGACGAAGGCGCGGTAGTTCTTGATGCCGTGCATCTGGTATTGCTTGAGGATGCGAACATCGGCATCGTCGCTATCTAGGCAGAGGACAATCGCGGAGTGCTTCTGGTGGATATGGGCGAAGAACTCTTGGAGATGTAAGCCCATGAGGCTATGGGCTGTTAGGAGGATGTCCTCTTCGGAGACCTCTTCGAAAAAGGAGGGAGGCATGTGCTCTTTGAGCCAGACGTAGCACTCTTCGCACTTGTGGCTCTCCTTAAGAACCGCCTCTTCGAGGTGCTCCTTGAACTGCTCCCCAGATCCCAATTTCTTCTTCTTTCCCATATATATAATTAATTGCAAATTTTACTATATATTTCAACTTATAACTAATTAGTAAAAATGTAACTTCTCATAATTTTTGAAAGTTTTTATTTTAGAATGCAAGTAAATCTTGATGAATAATTTACAAATTGTTTAAAATTTATAAAAAAATTCGTTTAATAACAATCAGAGGTTTATAGTGAGTATTTCAGCCGATTTCAGAAGAAACGTGGAAGTTTTTAATGCGCATGACATAGGAACAGCTAATGCACAAGATTGGCGAGAGTTTGCAAAGAAATGGTCTATTCCTATTCGAGAAGGTGATGCCAGTTCGAGCGCTAATCATGAGCAGAATGAAGTTATCGGTTTTTTCATAATGATCTCTTGATTTTTAATTTAATACAAACACCCAATAAGATCAAGTGGGTTTTTTTGTTAAGTTTTGAAGGGTATATAGCATGATTTTATTAGGACAAATCTCTGTACACGACAAAAAATTGATTTGATGAAAAACTCACTGAAGGTGCAGGCATAACCCCTTTGCCAATAACTGCTTAGGTAGGTGCTATTTTTTCAAGAGACGGAGGCTATTGAGGCCGACGATCACTGTCCCTCCTTCGTGGAGGACAACGGCGAGCCATAGAGGGATGAAGCCGAGAAGGGCGGGGGTCGTAGCGAGGAAGATCACGGCAAGGGCTAGGACAAGGTTCTGCTTCACAATATGCATGGTCTGTTTTGATTTGTTGATGACCCAATCGAGAAGGGAGAGGTCGTCTTTGAGGATGACGATGTCTGAGGCGTCGACAGCTGTTGCACTGCCAATTTTCCCCATAGAGACGCCGACGGTTGAGCGGGCGAGGGCGGGGGCGTCATTCACTCCATCACCTACCATGACGAGTCTCTTTGTCTTGGAGAGTGCGGCCACTTTTTCAAGTTTATCTTCTGGGCGGAGATCGGAGTAGACCTCTTCGATTTGAAGGGCTTTAGCTACGATGGCTGCATTTTCGGAGTGGTCACCTGTAAGGAGGACAAGGTCTAGATCTTTGTTTTGCTTGAGGCGAGGAAGAGCCTGGTAAGCTTCAATGCGGATCTCATCTTCAAAGTGGAAAAGGTAGAGGGAATCGCCGATGAGGAGAAAGGTGTTCTGAGTCTTTGTTGGGGGGATCTTCTCTTCCCAGAGGGATTTGGGGAGACGCTCTTCGATGAGGGAGGGGTGGCCGATCGCTACGGGGAGAGTCTCATCTTTGAGACGGATTTCTCCTTTGAGGCCAAGGCCAGGAATGGCTAGGAACTCATCGATTTCATAGGGGAGGATCCCTTTGTCGCCAGCGTATTTGACGATAGCAGTGCTCACGGGGTGGACGGCGTGTTTCTCTAGACCAGAGGCAATGGCGATGACTGTTTCTTCATCGAAGGCATCATTATGGAGGGGATCGACACTTGTGCAGGTGAGGTTGCCGGTGGTGAGGGTGCCCGTTTTATCAAAAGCGATCATGGTGCAGGAGGCGAGGGCATCGAGGATTACTCCCCCTTTGAGTAGGATCCCGTTGCGGGCGCAGCTGGAGATGGCGCTTAAGTAGGCAGTAGGGATAGCGATGATCAGTGCACAAGGGGAGGCGGCAATAAGGAAGGTGAGGGCTCTGTAGACAGACCCCTCTGCCCCTAAAAAGGGCATGGTAAGGAGAAAGGGTAAGGAGAGGGCAAAGAAAAAGGAGAGGGCGATGATGGTCATTGAATACCACTTGCCAAAGCGGTCAAAGAGTCTTTCGAGTTTGGGTTTAGCACTTTGGGCCTCGGTAATGAGGGTGATGATTCTCACTAAGGTGGAGTCTGCCGCTTTGCGGGTGACTTTGAGGGTGAGGCTTCCATCGAGGTTGCGGGCACCTGCTTGCAGAGTATCTCCCGCTTTTTTGGAGAGGGGTTGACTCTCGCCAGTGAGGTGGACGAGGTTGACAAAGGAGCTGCCAGCGATCACTTCTCCATCGAGTGGGATGATCTCTCCCGCTTTTATAAGGATCTTTGTGCCAATAGGGATTTCATGAACGGAGCGCTCAAGCAAGGTTCCATCTTCTTTGAGGACGAGGGCTATTTTCGGAGTGAGGCGCTGGAGAGAGAGGAGAGCTCCCTTGGTTTTTTGGGAGACCATATTCTCCATAGCCCCGGAAAGCTCAAAGAGAACGAGAAGCAGGGCTCCCTCCATTCCACTTCCGATGGCGATCGAGAGGAGAGCTGCTAGTGTCATGAGGACATCGATGTTGATCTCCATGTTGCGAAGGTCATCGATCGCGTTGAGGAGGGCGGGTGTTCCAGCTAAAAAGTAGACACCTGCAAGGATGAGGTGAGAAGCGGGTGGAGAGATAAATAGGAGAGCAAACGAAATCACAAGGAGGATGGCGGAGAGGATCGCGCTCTTTAAGGTGAGGTGTCTTCCTAACCTGCGGGAGTCAGGGGTGAGAAAAGGGCTAATGCTCTCTTCTTTTCCAGAGGCAAAGAATTCGTCAAAAATATAGGGGACATTCATGGGCTGATGAGCTCGGTTAAAAAGTAGGCAGTTGCGCCAGAAAGTAGAGAGAGGGAAAGGTTCCAGACGATGCTTGAAATTTGTCCCCGTTTTTCTAGTTTTGCGGTGGTGTTAGAAGCGACAGCGACGATGAAAATGGTAGTGAGAGGAATGCCTAAAAGAGGCCAAAAATAGGCGAAGAGGCAGGCAAGGCCAGCTGCAACAAAGGCTCCGAGAGCAGCGCCGAGGGCTTGTTTGAGGGGGTGTTCGTAGACTTCTAGGGAGAGACCCAGTTCTTCTTCGAGCATCACTCGGAGGAGACGATTATCATCGGCGATGAGAACATCGACCACATCGTCGAGGAGTTTTCCAGTGAAACCCTTGGCGGCGTACATCTCTTTGAGTTCTTCTTTTTCCTGTTGTCTGTGATGCTCAATCTCCCACCGTTCTTCTTCGATGAGGTTGTGGAGCCTTTCGAGACGTCCCCAGCCTAGGAGTGCGCTTCTTCCCATTTTCCATAAGAAAATAGCAAGACCGAAGGAAATGAAAAGAGTGAGAAGTAGGGAATTTTGGAGGCCAAGGGGTGTCCCGATGGCCCAGATGATGAGGTAGATCACGGCGACTTCTTTTGCGCTGTCGGCGCCAGCAGAGATGTGGCCCGGAAGCTCTGCACCATGTACCTCGGAGGTTGCGATTGCTCCCCGTCTGCGGGCATCTTTGAGATGGGCTGCGGCACTTTTCCCTTTATAGTGTTCCGGAGGTGTTTTATGGGTCACTTTTCCTCCCTCAAAAGAAAATAGGTAAGGAGCGCAGTGAGATCGATCTGATCTTGGCAGGCGATCACCTCGCGCGTCGCATGCATGGAGAGCTGGGCTAAGCCGATGTCGACGGTTTCAATACCGAGCTTTGTTGCAAAAAGAGGGCCGACGGTAGATCCAGCGGGGTTGTCGCTCCTATTTGCGAATTTTTGGAGTTTGAGGTCGAGTTGATCGCAAAGCTGTGCAACGCAGGCTGCGCCAAAGCCGCTGGTGCTATAGCGCTGATTGGCATTGTACTTGACAGTGACACCTCCTCCAAGTAAGGGAGAATGGTTGGGGTCGTATTTTTTTTCGTAGTTGGGGTTGAGGGCGTGGGTGACGTCGACAGAAAGGCAGAGGGATTTGTGGCGAGCAATGGTCTCTTCTTCTTGGCTTAAACCGTAAAAGCTGACGATTCTTCGGTAGATATCTTCAAAGAATGGTGAGGCAGCGCCGATGCGGGTCGAGGAGCCCACTTCTTCGTGGTCCCAAAAGAGGCCAAGAGGAAGGGTATGGGTGGGAGGGTCTTTGTAATGGCCGAAGGCGGCGAGAGCGGCATGGACACTTGTCAAGTTATCAAGCCGGTAGCTGGCGAGCATCTCGTGGTCTTTCCCGAGGTAGCGGGGGGGATCGATGGGAACGAGGAAGAGATCAAAGTCGAGGAGTTTCTCAAAGGTGATCTCACGGCGAAGGAGTTCTTCTAGGTAGGGGGTGTCGAGTTTCTCTTCTTTTAATGAGGCGATGGGGGCGAGGTGGTCTTGTTTGTTGAACACGAGCCCTTTTTTGTAGGCCTCGCGATCGAGGTGGGGAGCGAGCAGGGGAATGAGCAGGGGGGTATCAGATAAGAAGACGAGATGCTTTTCTTTTTCTCCTTTTTTGTTTGTTACGATCACCTGTCCGGCGATGGCGAGGTCTCTGTTGAACCAAGTGGGGAGGATAGGGCCACCATAAACCTCAACACCGACAAGTTGCATGTTACTCTTGTGAAATTCTGGATGGGGTTTGAGCTTGAGGGCAGGGCTATCGGTATGCGATCCGATGATGGACATCTGCGTGGGTTTTTTTTTCGGAAGAATAAAAGAGGCGATGGAGCCCTCAAGCATGACAAAATACTTCTTCTCCTTTTCTAGCTTCCAGGGTTTATCCATCACAAGAGGCGTATAGTCGAGGGAGGCCAGTCTCTCGCTAATTTCAAGGGCAGCGTGATAGGAGGTGGGGGAGTCAGTTAGGAAATCGCAGAAGTCTTCGAGTAAATGGATCATTTGAGTTCTTTCATCCCGTTTAAGTATTTATGGAGAATAAGGGGAAGTTCGACAGAACCGTCTTCCCGTTGGTTATTCTCAAGCAGGGCGACCATGAGCCTTGAGGTGGCAAGACCTGAGCCATTGAGGGTGTGGCAGTACTCAGGCTTGTCTTGCTTACATTTAAAACGGATATGGGAGCGCCTTGCTTGGAAGTCGGTGCAGTGGGAGATCGAGGAAACCTCGTAGTAGCGGTCTTGACCGGGGAGCCAAACCTCGAGATCGATCGTTCTTGCAGCTGCAAAGGACATATCCCCTGTGACGAGTTCACAGACGCGGTAGTGGAGGTCGAGTCCTTTGAGGAGCTCTTCAGCCCCTGCCAGCATCTCTTCGAAGATTGCTTCACTTTGCTCTGGAGTGGTGAAGGCAAACATCTCCACTTTGTTGAACTGGTGCATTCGGATCAGCCCCCTCTCTTGCGCGCCGAGTGCGCCCGCTTCCCTTCGGAAACAGGGGGTGTAGGAAACATACTTTAGGGGAAGTTCTTCCTTGTGGATGATTTCATCGTAATGGAGCCCCATGAGCGCGGCTTCCGAAGTGGGGATGAGATAGAGGTGATAGTCCTCATCGTCGATCTTAAAGAGTTGGTCTTCGAACTTGGGGAGGTTGCCGGATCCGTGGACGATTTCTGGGCGGACGAGCAAAGGGGGAAGCCAAAACTCAAACCCATTTTCCTGGTGGACATCGAGCATGTAATTCAAAAGAGCCCATTCTAGCTTGGCTCCATTGCCTCTATAGGCTGGCCAGTTGCTGCCAGAGGCTTTGGCTGCTCGCTTGAAGTCGAAAAGGGCGAGTTTTTCATTCAGTTCTACGTGGTTTTTATGAGGGAAGGAGAATGTTGGTTTTTCTTTATGCTCGCGCAGTACGACATTGTCGCTTGGATCGGGAGAGGATTTGGCACCATCTCGAGGGAGGTTGGGGAGGCGAGAGAGTAAATCAAAGAGTTCTTTCTCTTTTTCGGTGCGTTCATGATCTAAGGCGGAGATTTGACTGCCGAGTCCGCTGACTTCTTGCATGAGAGAAGTAGTCTCTTCACCGGCTCTTTTTTTCTCACCTATTTGCTTAGAAAGAAGGTTGCGGCTGTTTTTTAGATCTTCTCCTTTTGTCTTGAGCTTGCGAACTTCGTCATCGATTTTTAGGATGGGAGCAAGGTTGACGCTGGGATCTTTCGTTTGGAGTTTTGCGCTTACGGCGTCGGGGTCTTTGCGAAGGAGTTTGATATCGAGCATGGAAACTTTTATATCACTTCAGAAAAATAAAGTCACATCTTGAGAGAGTCAGTTCTCAATAGGTGATGTTGGGTTGATAGCGGGCTAAGAAATCCCTGCGATTAAGAGCCGCGATATTAATAAGATCAGAGTCGCTTAGTTTTTCTGCTTCTTCTTCTGGGATTTTACAATCTAAAATGAGTTGCTCCCGCATTCGCTGTTCTAGAGAGACATTGACATGTTTGAGAGGGGCTAATCGTGCTTGTTTGAAGACGAAGTTTGTATTTTCTTTGGCTTGTTTACAGATCGATTGGACTTCTAGCTCGTAGCGATTCCTCTCGTGCTGGCGTATATATTCTTTGAACGCTAAAAAGACGAGCGGGGTCCCAACAATTGTCAGCAATAGGAGAATAGCGGCGTAAAAGACAAAGGTATAAATAGCGGCCCTTTGAAAGGGGCGCAACTTGTCTGCACTTCGGACCCACTGAACAAAACGCCCAACCCAGTTGTGCTTGCGGGGTGCTAGCGAGACGAGGTAAGGGCCGAGCTCCTTCGGAGCTGCTGTTAGGGAAACAGTACTCATAGACAAGACTTATACCAAATTTCTCTTTCAGGAGCAACGAGATTTTCTTTTGAAAAACTCAAATTGCTATCTCCTTTTCTCTAGGCGCTAGCGAGCTGTTTAGATACAAGATTTGAGTGGAAGCCCATATGCATACATATGGGGGACTATCAAAGCGAAGTAGATAAATAACGTAGCCAGCATAGAGAAAAGGAGATAGCAATTTGAGTTTGAAAAGAATCGCTTTGCAGTGCTAACAAGAAAGCAAGCTATGTTTAGACAAATAATTCGCCTTATTCCCCTACTTTTTACAGTCTTTATTGATAGCTTGGGCTTTGGGCTCGTTTTTCCCATTTTTTCCCCTATGCTGATTGATAATACTGGCGGGATGTTTTCTCCTGATGTTTCACTGGCGATGCGGGGGCTTGTCTTTGGTGTTTTGATCAGCACCTATTGCATAGGACAATTTTTTGGTGGACCTCTTCTCGGAGCTCTGTCCGATCGAATGGGGCGAAAGAAAGTCCTCGTCGGTTCCATGTGGGTGGCTTTTCTTGCCTATATCATGGCCGGCTTCGGGGTGATTTTTCAAAGTTTATTTGTCCTCTTTTTTGCTCGTCTCTTAGGTGGAGTTGCAGCGGGAAGCTATGCCGTAGCGCAATCAGTCATTGCTGATTTAAGTACTGAAAAGAATAAAGCGAAGAACTTCGGTTTACTTGGGATGGCCTGGGGATCGGGATTTGTGATTGGCCCCTATTTGGGAGGGAAGTTAGCCGCTTTTGGGTACACTGCCCCTTTTGCAGGTGCGAGTCTCTTTTGTCTCGTCAATGCCATCCTTCTCATTTTTAAGCTCAAAGAGAGCATTGCTAGGCTTATTCCAACGAAGATCAATTGGTTTTCTGGGATTTATCAGATTCGCAGAGCGTTTTCTCTTCCCCATTTGCGCAGTATTTTTATTGTGATGTTCATCTTTTATTTGGGTTGGGGTTTTTTTACTGAGTTTTCGCCTGTGTTTCTCTCTAGATATTTTGGATTCAATGTGGGACAGATCGCCAACTTTTATGCTTGGGTTGGGCTCTGGGTGGCCTTATGTCAAGGAATTCTTATCCGCCCTCTTCTGAAAATCTTTGCACCTGAAAAGCTCTTGCCAGTCGCCCTGCTTGCACTGGGGCTGATTCTTCCCATCTTTCTTTTTGTTCAAGGGATTGTGAGCCTCTTTTGGATTATCCCTTTTGTCGCATTTTCTCAGGCCCTGATTTTCCCCACCTCTGCGACGATGGTTTCCAATGTCAGTAGCGATGAAGCACAAGGCGAAGTTCTGGGTATTTACAGCTCTGTGCAGTGGGCGGCCATTGCGATTTCCCCCCTCTTTTCTGGCTCCTTGGTGGCGCTCTACCCTCACTTGCCCATTACATTGGGAAGTGGGTGTATGCTCATAGCGAGCGGGGTGTTTGTTTGGCAGTATCGAAGGAAAAAGGGGGCTCTCCCTAAGGTAGAAAAGGAGGAGCTTCTTCAGGAAGAAAAAGGGACTCTTCCGCAGGAAGAATAGGCTTGAACCCCCACCCAAAAATATGGTATCATAGATTCATTATAGGGGTACTTGTGTAAAAGAAGATCCCCCCTAGAATTGACACCGAATAGCGCTGTCGTGCACAGTCTAAGTCCCTCTCTCTTAGTGAAAAAGAGAGGCAATGAAATACTAGAGGTTCAGAGAATGGCAAAAATTAAGACCCCAGTGGCACAAAATCCCTTGATTCTACGGTTCCATAGACTCATGGATGCTTTTGCAAAATCAGATGATGAACGAGATTTTTATCTTGATAAGGTAGAGGGGTTTATCCTTTTTATCGACCTTGATAAGAGTCGACAAGAGCTTGAAGAGCTTGAAGAGGATTTCCTTGTCAATGGCTCTAGATATCTCTTGCTTCCCAAGATGACCTTTTACGAATCAAAAAAGTTCATGGAAGGATTTGTAAATGAAAAAGTTTATGATATCGATACAAAAGAAAAACTCCTTGATATCATCCAGTCCAAAGAGGCGCGTGAGAATTTTCTAGAATTTATTTACGATCATCTCACCGAATTGGAGAAGTGGCAACAATATTACGTTGAGCGCTCAAGGATTCGAATCATCGAATGGCTCCGTAAGCACGACATTATCTTTGTGTTTGAAGAGGACCTCGATCTGACAAAGAATCTCATCGAAAAACTCAAGCAACATTTGTTTGATGCCAGGGTGCCGCGTGAAGTGGCGACTGCTCGAGAGGCTTTGGAAACAAAAGCGAAAATTTACTACTCCAATGAAGCTCTCAATCCCCGTCCGAAGCGGGGTCGTCCTCCGAAACAAGCACCGAAGAAAGAGCTCGAACCACAAATCACGGTCGATATTTATACGACAGTCTCCTCGACTGTTCGTCATTTTCTCTTTCAGCCTGAGATCGTCACCGCCGCTGCTGTTACTTTTTCTTCTCGATACGATACAGAAGCAGAGCTCTTGGCGAGCTTGCGTGGAAGCTCACGCGTTAAGGTGGATGAAAAACTCCAAGCTCTTTCAGAGCGTCTCGAATCACTCCGTCATATCTCTTCTCGTCTTGCAGGGCTCAAAGAACTCGGTCCTGAAGGTGAGGAGAAGATGATCCGGACGACTGTGACGAAAGAAGAAAATCTCGATGGAGAGGATCAGAAGAAGGGGATTTTCGGCGTGGTCAAAGGTCTATTGCCCTCTAGGAGGGAAAAAGGAAAAGAGCCGGCAGAAGCTCAGCCAAAGGTCCGAAAGACAAAGACGGTCACTCCGATCAAACAGAAAAGGGGAGGAAAGAAAACGTGACGATGAGCCTGTCCACCACTTCTGCGGTAAAAGAGCAGTGCCTTAAAACTCTTGAGGCGATGTACAAAACCCGCTTCCTAGATGAGAAAATGGCTAAGCTTGTGCGTCAAAACAAGGGAGGGACCTTCCACCTCTCGAGTGAAGGACACGAGATGATTGGGACCATGTTTGGTCTAGCTCTTGAGGCGGGGCGGGACTGGGCTCTTCCGTATTACCGAGATCGTCCCTTTGCTGTCGGATTTGGCGTTTCCCTCGAGGATATGATTGCTGTTCACTTGGCCAGGGATATCCCTCACCACTCTGGAGGGAGGATGATGCCCGAGCATTTCTCTCATAAGGAAATGCACATTCCATGCCAGTCGAGTGTGGTCGGTTCCCAGTATCTTCAGGCGGTTGGTGTGGCGAAAGGGATCCAGCTCTCTGGTCGGGATGAGATCGTCTATGTATCCGGGGGAGACGGCTCCACATCGCAGGGAGATTTTCATGAAGCTCTCAATTTTGCAGCTGTTCAAAAACTCCCTCTCATCTTTGTCATTCAGGATAATGGATGGGCAATCTCTGTTCCTGTAACCGATCAGACTGCAGGGGGGACCTGCGCAAAAATGGCCCGGGGCTATGAAGGCCTTGAGGTCCACGAGATCGATGGGTGTGACTATGAAGCTGTCTCGATTGCCCTTGCAAAGAGTGTAAAAAGAGGGAGAAACAAAGAGGGACCGACTCTCATTGTTGCGAAGATTCCCCGCCTTGGCCCTCACAGTAGTAGTGATGATCCCAAAAAATACAAAGCTGATGAAGTGCTACTTGAAGAGAGTAAGAAGGATCCAATTCCCCGTTTTGAAAATTGGATCCACGAGATGGGACTTGCTTCTGAGAGTGAACTGGAAGAGCTTCGCCGCGCGGTATTTAGCGAAGTGGAAACGGCCTCTACCATAGCTGAGAGTAAGCCTTACCCGGCAAAAGAATCCCACAATACGAAAGTTTTTCGGGAGGTGCCAGCGAAACAGTGCCCTGAAAAAGAAGAGATGGACACCTCCGAGGCGGTGGTGATTGTCGATGCCCTCAATGAGGCGCTCAAAGAAGAGATGGAGCGGGATCCCGGTGTCTTCGTCTTTGGCCAGGATGTTGCCCATGGAAAAGGGGGCGTTTTCGGTGTCACCAGAGGACTCACTGATCTGTTTGGAGAGAACCGCTGTTTCAATACCCCTCTCGCCGAGTCAACGCTCGTGGGTCTTACGATCGGAACCTCACTTGTCGAGCCTCTCAAACCGGTTGCCGAAGTGCAGTTTGCCGATTACATTTGGACGGGGATCAACCAGCTCTTCAATGAACTCTCATCGTACCATTACCGATCGAATGGGGAATGGAACTGTCCTGCTGTGATCCGTATGCCCTACGGTGGGTACATCCAAGGGGGCCCCTACCACTCCCAAAGTATTGAAGCGTTCCTAGCTCATTGCCCTGGATTAAAAATCGTCATTCCGAGCAATAGCGCCGATGCGAAACGACTTTTGAAAGCCTCGATCCGCGATCCCAATCCGGTGATCTTTCTCGAGCACAAAGGACTCTACCGGCAGCGGGTCTTTGCTGCGCGCAAACTCCCAGGTAAGGAGGAGACACTGCCTCTTGGCAAGGCAAACATCGTCCGAGAAGGGACCGATGTGACTTTTGTCGGGTGGGGGATGATGATCTTCATGGCTGTCGAGGTCGCAGAGAAACTCTCTCGTGAGGGGATCTCTGTAGAGATCATCGACCTGCGGACGATTGTCCCTCTCGATGAAGGGGCAATCGCCAAATCTGTGAAGAAAACAGGCAAACTCCTCATTGCTCACGAAGCCGCCGGCAATTGTGGTTTCGGAGCTGAGATCGCTGCGAGGATATCGGGAAGTCACTTCCCTTATCTAGATGCACCGATCGTACGGGTAACTGGTGCCGACTGTCCCGTGCCCTATAGCAAGATCCTTGAGGATGAGGTTCTCCCCATGCCTATCGATCTAGAGAAAGGTTTGCGCAACCTCGCTGAATTCTAAACGAGTCATCTCGGCAAATTTTCTTGCTCTCTTTCCAATAACTTGGTAAAAAGAATCCCTTATCTCTTGATACAAGGATTCTTGTGGTAAAATTTTGTCCTCTCGCTTCTGGCTCTAAGGGGAACTCCCTTTTTCTTGGAACGAGCCAAACGAAAGTTCTCATCGACGCAGGGCTCTCGGCTCGTAAGGTCAGCCGCCTTCTAGCAGAGATTGATGTCGATATCTCTGAGATTGATGCAATCGTTGTCACACATGAACATACCGATCACATCCGGGGTATTGCGATGCTCGGTTGCAAGATGGGGATCCCTGTCTTCGCCAACGCAGAGACTGCCCGCGCGATTTATGAGACGATCGGTGATGCCCCTAAGTTCAAAATCTTTTCTACAGGAGAAACCTTTGAGTTTGGAGATATCGCATTCAATCCTTTCAGTATCCAGCACGATGCTGCCGATCCCGTAGGCTTTGCGATCGAGGTTGGTTCTGTGAAGATCGGCATTTGCGCTGATCTTGGGTTTGCATCGACGCTCGTTGAGAAAAGCCTCATGGATTGTGATCATCTCTACCTAGAGTCCAATCACCAAGTGGAAATGGTCCACGCTTGTCCTCGTCCCGCAGTTTATAAACAACGGGTACTCGGGAGGCTTGGACATCTCTCTAATATCCAGTGCGCCGACCTGTTAAAAAAGCTGCTCAATTCCAAGCTTAAGGCTGTCCACCTTGCCCATCTCTCTGGAGAGTGCAATCACCCCGAGCTGGCCCAAAAGGTGATCACCGAAATGTTAGAAAAAGAAAATGCGACTGTTAAGGTCTCGATCGCACATCAAGACCAGATCAGTCAATCCATAGAATTTTAATGGGAGGTACGCTTGAGTTTTCTCGTCTATAGCGCAGTCTGTAAATGTTCAGAGTATATTCACCACACGATTTATGCGACTCCAATCAGGTTAGCTGAAGAAGATGTCGATCTTACAGAAGAGGCATCGGCTCTAGCCAAGCAAATGGGGATCACCCGCCCAATCACTGTTTGGAACAAAGCGAGTCATGCCTGCAGTGCGTTTGGAACGAAGATCGCCATTGATCCGAGTACTTCGGATGGGGTTCGCTCCTTTTTTCTAGCTCGAGAGCTCACGCATATCAAATACCGAGACAATTTATGGACAGTGGTTGTCGTTCTCACAACTTCGATTGCCTTTGCGATCCTCCTGATCCCTTCCGTCGGGTTTTTAACCGCAGATGTTCTCGGTTATCTCTTAGGGATTTTTGTTTTCATTTCATATCGCAGCTTTGTCAATATGCGAGCCGAGAAAACCGCGATGAAGTACATCACTCCTGAGCAGAGAGCAGGGGCTGTACGCCATTTCAAATTGCTACGCACAGAAAACCTCTCATGGCGGAATGACCCGGAAGTTTCGATCTTTGATAGGATCTATCGAAAGAGTCTTATCCGCAAGGACGGTGAATCTCGGTTTGCACCCACAGAGCCCACCATTGCATCGCGTATTCGTTGGCTAAAATGAAATTTTATGAAGGGATGAGGAGGGCTTTCTCTTCTCAATCACTCTGAAGTTGGGTTTTAGAAGTCTAATCCCATTTGTTACAATTAAACATCCTTCAACGTGGGATGTTCAAATGCTGTCTTCTCCGTTCTCTGGTTACTGGTCGTTCTTGTAGAAGCATACTATGGCTTCTAAATCTATCTGAAATCAATCCAACTAAAACAGAACGAAAACTCTGACCCGTTATGCGACCTACCACCCCAGCAACTGCAACTACACTGTTCCCAATCATGATATTTCTTAAACTAGTGGAAGAGAGTGCGGAGAAAATATTGGAAGCAATCAGCCCTAAACTTAAATTTTTAAAAAACACTCGAGATGGGGGGCTATTTAAGCGGGCATAAGAACGTAAGATGCGGTCTGCACACCAGGTACTTGTAAAGCCCCAAAGGCCTAATTTCGTTATAGTGAGGGCCGCTTTAGGCATAAAGCAGTAAAGAGTAGCACTCGCAGCTGCTGCAAGGGAGGTATAGGTTTTTGGTCGATTAGAAATTGCATCGACTGTACTGCCTATAAAGAAAATGGCTTCAGTCAAAACAGCACTAAATTTTAATGAACTGAGAGCTGCTCTCTGTGTCATGTGTGCTGCTTCTAACGGGAGCGAATCGCGGTACAGTCCCCCGAAGCACATTCCGATAAAAGGGAAAATAATTAGAGGTAAACTGTTTAGAACTAAAACAGTTGGGACCCTTGGAAGGGTGAGGCTCATGACCTTGGGTCCAAAAATCACTGCATTATAGGTTAAGAGCAATGAGGCTAGTCGGGTACAACGTTTTGCATTTGGCAGGAAACGGGTGCATCCAATATCGAAACCAGCCTTAGCAAATGAAGAGAAAGTGTACGCAACAAGAGCTGTATCTGCTGCAGTAATTGCGCTATAAACTGTCTGATTCAAGGATGCAGATGGTCTAAATGCGATTAAGGCGCCTAGAAGGCAGGAATATGTTTTTGATCTGTATGATACACAACTGGCTACAGTATTGGCAGCGTTGTCTAAGACTTTGACAGAGTTGCCAATAAAGGTAGCAGCTGAATATGTATAATGACTTATTGTATTCAATTTTGTCCCTCCTAAAGGGAATATTACATCAATTAATATTTGATACGCTAGCGCTGAATATCTTACCAAAAATGCACCCTGCCACTCCTGTAAGTGCAACTACACTGTTGCCAATCATGACATTTCTTAAACTAGCAGAAGAGACTACGGAGAAAATGTTGGAGGCAATCAGCCCTAAACTTAGATTTTTAAAAAACAGTCGAGATGGTGGGCGATTTGAGAAGCCGTAAGAACGTACCATTCTGACTCCACACCAGGAACTTGTAAAGGCCCAAAGGCCTAATTCCGTTATAGTGAGGGCTGTTTTAGGCATAAAGCAGTAAAGGGTAGCACTCGCACTTGCCGCAAAGGTAGCATAGGTTTTTGGTCTATTAGAAATTGCATTGACCGTTTTGCTTAGAAGTAAGATGGCCACAATCGTTCCAATGGAGACGGCCTCAGAAGAGGGGAGCATATCCCGAAATCTTAGTGAATTGGGAGGTACTCTCTGTGTCATTCTTTCAGCTTCTAAAGGATGCGACTCGCTGTAATAATGGCCTAAGTATGTGCCCATGAAACATAAAGCAAATGGAGGGAGAAGGGTGAAAACTATAACCGCTGAGGCCCTAGGAAGGGTGAGACTCATGACACTATCGTGTCCAAAAACTGCTAGATTAAGGGTTACGAGCAATGAGGCTAGTCGAGTACAACGTTCTGCATTTGGCAGGTAACCGGTGCAACCTAAATCAAAGCCAGTCTTAGCAATTGAAGAATAAGTGTACGTAACAAGAGCCGTAACGGCTGCCGCAGTTGCACTATAAACTGTCTGATTCAAGGATGCAGATGGTCTAAATGCGATTAAAGCGCCTAGAAGGCAGGCGTATGTTTTTGGTCTGTATGATACACAACTGGCTACAGTATGGGCAGCGTTGTCTAAGACTTTGACAGAGTTGCCAATAAAGGTAGCGGCTGAATTTACGTAATAATTTACTGTATTCAATTTCATTCCTTCTAAAGGAAGTATTATATCAATTTATTGGATAAATAGTCAAGAGGTTTGATTTTTTTATTATTCTATATTTGACGAATGATCTTAATGATCAAAGGATAATCTTCATCTCGTCGAAGGCCATTTCTACCCTGCAGTCAATATTGCAATCGGTGAGAATGTCCTGAGTGAGTTGGAGTTTGTCGAGGAGTTCCTCGTCTGTGTGTTTCGGGTCATGGTGGGTGATGATCCACTCTTTAGTTTCCGCATACTTGCAGAGGAGCGTTGCATTGGAGATCGAGGAATGGCCCCAGCCTACACGTTTTTGGTACTCGAGCGGGGTGAACTGGGCTTCGTGGATTAGAGTGTCGCAAGTGGAGAAGAAATCGATGATGCTCTGGTGGGAGACGATGAGAGGGTTGTCCTTGCTAAGAGCATTGGGGTTGCCATGGTAACCGAGGAACATCTCATTGTCGGTTGCATAGCCGTATGTCTTTCCAGCGACGTGGATCTTGAAGCAGAGTGTTGCTCCGGGATGAAAGGCGTAGTGGGAGTCGATGGTGATGTCGCCAATAGAGACGGGGTGGCCATCGCGAAGGTCATTGAAACTGAGCTTGGCCCTCATGTCTTCAAGGCGAACGGGGAAGTAGGCATAGGCGAGCATCTCGGTGAAGAGCTCTCTAGTTGATTTTTCAAAACCAACGGGTGACCAGATGACCACCTGGACATCGGGATCGTAAATCGGATTGAAAAAGGGGAAGCCAGTGACATGATCCCAGTGAGTGTGGCTTAAGAAGATGTGGATGGTTTTGAATTGGGAGGTATCGATCTCTTCCCCTAAAGGGCGGATCCCCGTTCCCGCATCGATGATCACCATCTCTTCCCCATGACGTATCTCGAGGCAAACAGTGCTTCCACCAAAACGGGTGTAGGAAGGGCCAGAAACGGGGTTGGAGCCCCGTGTTCCCCAGAATTTGAGGTAGGAGTCGGTTCGGTGCTTTTTAGGGGTGTAGGCACCACCCTTGTCGGTTTCCGGGGGTTTTTCTGGTCCGAAGGGCTCAGGGAGGAGGGTTCCCTCGAAAAACCTGTTGAAGAGGATATAAAGAAATGGGATCTCGAAAGGTTTTGGAAGAAAGAAGTCGACTCCTTCTCTCACCGCTGCATGGAAATTTTGGATCATCGAGTTAGTCGAAGAGAGGATCACACCGAGCCCTTCCCATTTTGGGTTGGAGCGGATCTTTTTGAGGAGTTCGATTCCGTGCATCTCTGGGAGAAGGAGGTCAAGATAGACGAGTGTCGGCTCGAACTCTCCCATTTTCTCGAGAACCTCATTCCCTGAGTGAGCCTCTTCAAAGATGTAGTGCTCATTTCCTGGAGCACTTCGCACTTTTTCCAAAAGCTCTTTATCAGAATCTGCAAGGAGGATTTTTTGCACCTTAGATTTCCTCTTCTACAACTTGCTTCGCTTTTTCTCCTCTTTGTTTATGAGAAGAGACAAGGACCTTTCTCGGCTTGGCTCCTTCTTGAGGAGTGATGATACCATTTTGCTGAAGCTCATCCATGAGCGAAGCTGCCCTTGCATAACCGATTTTCAGCTTCCTCTGCAAAAAGGTGGTCGATGCGGTGCCTGTCAGGGTGACGATAGAAAGGGCTTCATCATAAAGGCTATCTTTTCCCGTATCGCCTCCAATATCGAGGAGACCGAGGTCCTCTTTTGGCATCGTATCAAATGAAGGAATTAAGTAGTTAGGTGGGGCCTGATCACAAATGTAGGAGATCACTCTGGTGAGTTCTTCGTCACTGATGTAGGATCCCTGAGCCCGGATGAGATGGGATGATCCTGGAGGAAGGAAGAGCATATCCCCATTGCCAAGGAGACTCTCCGCTCCCGTCTCGTCGAGGATGATCTGGGAGTTGATTCGCGAGGCCACTTTAAAGGAGATCCTTGTGGGGAAGTTCGCTTTAATGAGGCCTGTGATCACCTCGCGTGAGGGTCTCTGCGTTGCAAGAATGAGGTGGATCCCAACAGCCCGCGCCATTTGTGCAATCCTGGCGATGGGAGTCTCGAGATCGGAGCTCGATGCCATCATCAGATCGGCAAACTCGTCGATGATCGCGACAAACATGGGCATCTTCTCCGGTATGGGGATGTCCAGCGTCGCTTCGAACTCGAGATCAGGTCTGCGTGCATTGAATGAGGAGATATTCCGAAGGGAGAGGCACCTTAGGATCTCATAGCGGAGCTGCATCTCCTTAACAAGCCAATTGAGCGCAGCATAGGCGCCATGGGCCTCTGTGATCACTGGAGCGATCATATGGGGAAGTCTTGAATAGCCCGAGAGTTCTACTTTTTTCGGGTCGACCATCAGGAGTTTGATCTCGTCGGGTTTTGCATTCATCACGATCGACATCACAATGGTATTGATGCAGACCGATTTTCCCGATCCGGTCGCACCGGCGATGATGCAATGGGGCATCTTGGCGAGATCGCTCATCACGATCTCCCCGCTGACGGTTTTCCCGAGGAGGATGGGGATCTGTGCTTTCTGAGAGCCCTTTTGATATCTTTGGAGGAGCTCCTTGAAACTCACCTCTTGCGGGATAGGGGAGGGGATCTCGATACCTACTGCAGCCTTGCCTGGAATGGGAGCAATGATTCGAATCGATTTTGCTTGGAGGTTGAGCGCGATGTCATTCTCAAGAGCCTTGATCTTTTGTACCTTCACGCCGACAGAGGGGTGGACCTCAAAAGAAGTGATCGTGGGACCGGAGTGGATTTCTCCTACTTTGGCCTCAATACCAAAACTCATGAGGGTTTCCTCGAGGAGCTGTGCGCGGTAGTGGAGGTCTTTTTTCAGGCTCGTCTGATCGACTTTATGAGGAGTTCGAAGGAGCGTTGCTGGGGGGATCTTAAAAGTTCGGTAGTTCCCATTCACGACCCGTTGGGCATTAAGGGCTACGTTTCGCATCGATGGAATGAGTGGTTTTTTCGTAGACTCAGGGGCTTTTTTTCTGGGTGCTGGAGGCTTTCTCATCCGCTGCGGTGGAAAAATAGGCTGGGGCATGCGCTGAGCAAGGGTTTCTTCAATCTCCTCTGAAGGGAGCATCGGTTCGAGGTTCCTGACAAGAGGAAGACGGTCCCTTTTCTTTTTATCTAGGGTTTCCTTCGAGGCTTTGAGGGTATCTCCTAGTTTTAGAAGGATCCGTCTGAGAAAATTCCATAGGGTGAGCGCCCTTGTCTCGGTGAAGAGCAGAGCAGAGACGAGACTGATGATGGAGAAGGTGATCCCGATCCCCACATTGCTCAAGAGATGGAAGAGGTTCATTGTGGGAAGGTCGCGGTAGAGATAGTAAAGGGGTACCCCTCCGAGGTTGTGCCGAACATGCATCTGGGGGTAGGGGAGCTCGAGGATGATCGTCTCCACGGGGACTTTTTCTGCGAGCAGAGCAGGAAAGGGGGCTTTGGTCTCTGCGATTAAATTAAGAAGAACACAAACAGAGATGAGGAAGATCGAGAAGTAGAAGTTTTTGGCTTTGAAGTGTTCGAGTCTTCCCCTGCTGAGGAGATTAACGCCGAGATAACCGGCATAGAACATGAGGAGGTAGCTACCAAGACCGAGAAGATAGGTAAGAGCATAGGCGATTACGTACCCGACGAGTCCAAGCCAGTTTTCTTTGGGGGCTGCTTCGGAGAAACTCATCAGCGAGAGGAGCATCACAAGGGAAACACCCAAGAGGAAAAGACCCTTTGCCTCCGGGTGGTTCTGAGTGAATGGTTTTTTATTTTTTTTCATAGTTTCACAAATAGAAAGAGGTTTGCGAGGATGCCCAAACCGAGGCAGTACCATGCAAAGAGTTTAAGGTTTCCTTTTTCCAGCCAGCTAATTGCAAATCGGATGACCAGCATCCCGACGAGGAAGGCTACAGCAAATCCGACTAGACAGTTATGGTTCATTATGTGTTGCAATTCTTTTCCTCTCCAGAGTTTTTGCATCTCTAGGAGATTCCCGCCGATGATTGTAGGAATCGCCAGCAGAAAAGAGAAGCGAACGGCATCTTTTGAGTTCCAGCCGAGGACCTGCGCTGCGGAAATTGTCGAAGCGCTCCGAGAGATTCCCGGGATGAGCGCTGCAGCTTGCATCGTCCCAATCAATAAAACATCGCGAAGAAGACCTTTTCTCTTTTTCACCCGCACCTTTTGGCCGAGCAGGAGGATACCGCCGGTCAGCATTAAAAAAAAGCCGAGAAACTGTGGCTCAGAAACGAGTTTTCGTAAAGGAGCTAAGAGAAAATAGCAGGGGATCAAGGGGAGCAGAGCAATGAAGAGGTATGAGAGCTTGCCTCGGTCCTTAGCAAATAGGCGGAGGATTTCAGTTTTGAAGAACCAGGTCAGTGCTGCTAGAGTACCCAGGTGGCAGGCGAGGTCGAACATGACGGGGACCTTTCCCATCCCAAAGATAAGCTTTGCGAGCTCAAGATGGGCTGAAGAGCTGATCGGGAAAAACTCAGTCAACCCTTGGACAATACCGAGAATGATTGCAGCCAGCAGAGACATTTTCCTTGAATCACCCCTTTCCCTTCAGTCATACCAGATTTTTTCTTAAGAGGGTGTTTAAAAATGCTTTCTCTGTCAAAAGCGAAAGTTTTTTCATAGGAGAATGCTCTGGAGAGCGAAGCAAACTCAATTTGAGTTTGCGGACGCTCGAAGAGCGTCTCATAGGAGAAAAGATCGCTTTTCGTTGGCAGTGAAATGATTTATTAAACATCCTCTAAGAGTACGTGGGAAAAATGGGGCGACCGACGGGTCTTGAACCCGCGACCTCTGGAATCACAATCCAGCGCTCTAACCAACTGAGCTACGGTCGCCATAGGAGATATACACATTCCAATTTCTTGAACTGGAAAGAGTATAGGACGCAATTTTATCCTGGTTGCTCCTAATGCGTCAATGAAAAATGGGGGGATTTTCTTTGTATTCTCTGTAGGCAAGGGCTGCTGCTATGGGAGTGGTGATCAAGACAATCAGTAGGGAAAAGTGGATCTCTGAGGAAAAAATTTGATAGTGGAGGATCTCTGGTGGATTGGCGATGAGGGAGAGGAGCCAAGAGGTGTACCGCTCATTGATGACTCCTACGAAAGGGATAAGCAAACTAAAGGGGAGGAGGAGAAGAGAGAGGGAGAGAAGGGGAGGGAGGAAGAGATTATACGGGATACTTAGGAGAGGGAATTTGTGAAAGGTGAAGAGGACAAGGGGGAGGGTGACTAAAGAAACGGAGAGGTTGAGAGCCAGTCCCGACCGGAGAAGGGTGGTGAAGAGAGTGCCATGTTGATCGAGTAGCGGGAGTTTGCGTAAAGCGGGAAGACCTCTTCTGGGGAGGAGAGGTTCGAGTACTTTTGCGCAGGGATGGTAAAAGAGGAGGATGGCGAGTGTGGCTAGGAAGCTAAGCTGAAAACCCACTTGAGTGGCGACAAGGGGGTCAGTGAGAAGTTCGATGAGAAGCGCTGCGCCAAGGAGGTTCAGCCCACCCACTTGCCTGCGATAGAGACGGCCCAATAGAAAAAAGGAGATCATCACGTAGGCGCGCATGATCGAGGGGGAGAAGCCGAGGTAAAGGAAATATCCTGTGAGCAGAAAGAGGAGAAGGGCATAGGCAGTGCGAGGGGCAAAAAGTCGCCTTAAAAAGAGAGCAAAAAGGCCAGCTAGAAGGGCAAAGTGATAACCTGAAATAGCCAAGATGTGGCCAAGGCCGATTTTTCTAAATTCCATCGCTTGGAGGCGATCGTCGATATCTCCGGTTGCCATCGAGGTGAAGAAGTGGGCGACCGGTTTATCTTTGAACTGCTTGTGGATTTTGGTGCGCATTGCCTGTTTTTTTGCGTGGCGCCACCTTGCCCACGAGAAGGAGTCCTTCACTTCTTCCCAGGGGATCTTCTTATCCGGCTTGAAGCGGGATCGATCGGAAAGAGTTCCCTCGACGATCCACTCTGATCCAGTTTTTGGAAGGGTTTTGCAGAGGATGGTACAGGGAATATTCCGGTAGTGGCCACGGATGCTTTCAAAGAGCTTCAACTTTCCACGCAGTGCTAATGATTTGTGGAAGGGGGAGTGGGCAGGGGCAATCGAGGTGAGAACGAAATGTCCTTTGCCCTGGATCGGTTCATCGGGGAGATCAGAGTAGGGATAGCGAATGAGGGTGAGACTTAGCCCCGCTATGAGAAAGAACCAGGGGATGGGATTTTTTTTTGTGATGAGCGAGAGGGCAAAGAGCGGGATGAGATAGCATGGGTGGGGACGGAGCACAAGGCCGCATCCTATGAAGAAAAAACATCCCCAGAAGAAGAGAGGAGAGCGCTTCATTCGGTTTGTTTCGGAAGTCCCTTTTCGACCGATCGGTAGATGAGGCGAACACCCCGCTGGCCTGTCATGAAGCAGTAGAACCACTCGACGAGGACGCCAAAGCGGTTGCGGAACCCAATCAAGTAGAGGATGTGGATGAAACACCAAGCCAGCCAGGCAATGAACCCGGTCAGCTTGATTTTGCCCATGAAGGCAATTGCCTTGAGGGTCCCAATGGTCGCCATATTCCCTTTATCGAAGTAACGGAAGGGCTTTCGTTTTTCTTTGGGTTGCTTTTTCTTAATGAGCCCTGCCACGTAGTGCGCCTGCTGGATGGCAGTCGGAGCGATTCCAGGCAAGGGTTTGTCGTCTTTCCCTTTAGCGTGAGCGGCATCGCCGATCACAAAAATGTTCGGATCACCCGGGATAGAGAGATCGGGCTCGACGAGCACTCTTCCCGCTCTGTCGAGGGGGACATCGAGGGTTTTTAATAGGGGAGAGGCTTGGTTACCTGCAGCCCAGATCACGTTGCGGCTTGGGATGTAGATGTCTTCGATGTGGACGCCATCTTTTTTGATATCGGTGACCATTTTCCCCGTGATCACTTGGACTCCCATCTTTTCGAGAGATTTCTTAGCGTGGTTAGCAAGGCTTTCTGGGTATGCGTTGAGGATATTGGGAAGACCTTCGACGAGATAGATTTTTGAGCGGGCGGGATTGATTCTCCGGAAGTTGCGGAACATGGTCTTGTGGGCGACCTCGGCGATCGCACCGGCCATCTCCACTCCGGTTGGGCCGCCGCCAATCACGACAAAGTTGAGGTATTTCTCCGCTTCTGAAATCCGATCGATCCGTTCTGCTTTTTCAAAAGAGATGAGCACCTCTTCTCGGATCTTTAGAGCATCTTGTATCGTTTTGAGGCCCGGGGCGAACTCCTCCCACTCATCTTTCCCGAAATAGGAGTGGCGCGCTCCTGTAGATACCACGAGATAGTCGAAAGGAATTTCGTCGCCGTTACCTAGGACGATTCTCTTTTCTTCTTTATCGATGCTCACCACATCGCCCATAATGACCGAGGTGTTTTTCTGGCGGCGCAGAACTTCCCGAATCGGTGTGGCGATCTCACCTGGTGAGAGTGCTGCAGTTGCGACTTGATAGAGGAGAGGCTGAAAGAGGTGGTGATTGGTTTTGTCGACAAGAAGAACTTCCATCCGCGCTCTTCGCAAGGATTTTGCGACATTGAGGCCTCCAAAGCCTCCACCGATGATGACAACTTTTGTATAAGGCATAGGTGAACGATTTCCCTTTGATTAAACGCTGCTTTTATCCTAAACTTGCCCGATGTTAGATTTTTTTGCTACAGGCAATGTCGACAGGTATTCAAGAGCCCTGCATGCAAAAAAAAAGAAACTAAGAGTAGTGTGGATGCACTACTCACACTCATAGGAGTTATGCGTTGAGCTCTGAAGGAAACAATCTCAGGAAAGAAGTCCGGATTCATGGCGTTGCAGTCAGTGAAGGGATTTCAATTGGAGAGCCCCACTTTCTCCAAGCGCTCGATGATGAGACTCCCGACTTTCCTATCTCTTTGCACGAAGTGGATGCGGAGATTGCCCGGTACCGCAAAGCCGTCTTTTCAAGCAAAGAGGACCTCAATCGCCTCCGCCAGGATCTCTCGATAGAGGGTTCGGACGAAGCGGCGTGCTTCATCGAAACCCATATCCAGATGCTCGATGATCCGATGATCACGACTCATATGGAGGGTAAGATCCGGCAGATGCTTCGGAATACCGAGTCTGTCTTCCGCTCTGTGATCAATGACTACGAAACGCGGTTTTCTGAACGGACTGATTCCTTTTTCCAAGAGAGACTCATCGATGTGATGGATGTCTCCAAAAGGATCCTCGGCCATCTCAAAGAGAGACAGGATGCGCAACTCTCGGAGATACCCAATGGCTCCGTAGTTTTTTCTGAAGAGGTGACACCCTCATACATGGCTGCCTGTCATGCTCCTCAAGTAAGTGCCTTTGTCACGAAGAAGGGGGGAGGGAACTCTCATGCAGCACTCATCGCCCGTTCGAAAGGGATCCCCTACGTGGTGGGAGTCGATGTCTCCCAAATTGAGAAGTATGAGAGTGATTCGATCATTGTCGATGGGTATCAGGGTCTTATCATCATCAGCCCCTCAGAGGAGACGGTTGCAGAGTATGAAAAGAAGCAAGAAGAGCTTGCAACCCGTTATCAACTCTTTCTAAAAGAAGACCACTTACGTGTAGAGACGATTGATGGGTTCTCCATACGCCTTTGTGTCAATGTCGGTAATCTGAATGACCTCGACCTCTTTCCCTATGAGCATTCCGGTGTGGGTCTCTTTCGAAGTGAGTATCTCTTCCTGCAGAGTGAAGAGCTATTTCCTTCTGAAGAATTTCAAGAACAGGTCTATCGAGATCTCATCAAAAAGGTGAAAAATAAGCCCGTAGTGATTCGGGTATTTGATCTCGGGGGTGATAAACATCCAAGTCTTATCTTCGATCGGAAGCGAGAACCCAATCCCGTCATGGGGTTCCGCGGTATCCGTTTTCTTCTGCGCAATCAGCAGCTGTTTAAAATGCAACTCCGTGCGATCCATAAAGCGGCTCTAGGTGCAGATGTCCGGCTACTCCTCCCTCTCATTTCCAATATGCAGGAGCTCTCCCAAGCTAAGGAGATCATTGAAGAGGTTCGCACGGACCTTAAAAAGGAGATGCTCGATGTCCCTCGTCTCCCTTTGGGATCAATGATCGAAGTTCCATCAGCCGTGATGCTCTGCGATGCACTAGCTGAGTCGTGTGATTTTCTCTCAATGGGGACCAATGACCTTGCTCAGTACACTCTCGGTGTCGATCGAGGGAACCCCGCTATGAATGAGCTCTATTATCCCGCCCATCCAAGTGTTCTCAGGATGATCAAAATGGTGAGTGTCGAGGCCAAAAGACAGGAGAAGCCCCTCTCACTTTGTGGAGAGATCGCTTCAAATACGCTCTTTATCCCTCTCCTTTTAGGGTTGGGGCTTAGAGAGCTCTCGATGGCGCCGCGCTATATTCCCTTCGTCAAGCAGACAATACGGAAATGGACCATTGTTGAGGCATATCAGCTGGCAGAAGAGGCGCTCAAGCTGTCCGATCCCGAGCAAGTCTCTGCTCTGATGATGAGTGTTAAGAAGTAAGGCAAGAAAGCAAGCTTAGAATGGAAGCATGCCGCCAAGGTCTGATTCATCTCCGAGCTGGGAAGTGGCTTCTTCGTAGGCAGCTCGTATGAGATCTTCAAGCCCTTCGGTATCTTCTGGATCGACACACTCTGGTTTGATTTTGAGATCTTTGATGTTCCGCTCTCCATCAAGAATGATGGTGACAAGTCCGTTGCCGCTTTTGCCGGTAACTTCCTTACTCTTCATCTCTTCGCGCACCTGCTCCATCTGCTGTTGCATCATGCGCGCCTGTTTTTTCATTTTAGAAAATCCACTACCCATATCACTGACTCCCTTTTGTGGTCCCTTCGAGCTCCACTGCAGCAAATCGGATCAACGTATCATAGTGACTCGGATGGATCGATGGGGAACTTGGTTCATTTTTTTGTTCTGTTTTGATCTCGGTGGCTGAATCTTCTTTAGTGGATACCTTTGGCATCTCTAAAGTAGTCTCAGGCGCTGGCTCAGAGAACACTTCTTCTTTTTTCTTCTCTTGAGGCGGGATGATCTTCTTTGGATCTTCGAGCTGAATGGGCGAAATTTTTATTTCTGCAGTGACAGGTTCACTGGTGAGCCTTTGTTCGAGATCAATGAGTCTTAGGGCGAGATCTTCAAGAGGGATCCGTTGTTTTGCTGTAACGAGCTGAAAAAGGAGCATCTCGAGATGGACTAGCTTGAAGGGCATTTTACCCATTTGCTTTTGCCATTCGAGCAGGGTATTTAGAAGACTCAAACAATGCTCTTTGGTGTAACTGCCAGCCCACTTTTGATAGGGACCTTGGGGCGCCTTCCCGAGGTGAGTGAGGAGGTAGGTGCGGAAATGCTCGAGAAAGGCATCTAGGGTTGAGGAGAGATCTTTGCCCGATTGGTAGAGATCTCTTGCGAGCTGTGCTGCCGATTCTAAGTTGCCGGATTGAATTGCCTCGTCGAGCTCAAAGAGATGCTCTGTTGAAATGAGACCAAAGACTTCCCTTGTGAGGGCGAGGGTGATTGGGGTTTTCCCGAAACAAATCAGCTGATCGAAGAGAGATTCGGCATCGCGAAGGGACCCTTCTGACAGTGTACAGACTTGCTCTAGGGCCTCTCTCTCTACTTCTACTTCTAAGTTGGAGGCGATTCTTATCAGTTTGGCAATGAGATCCTCTTCTGGGATCCTTCCTAGATGGAATCGCTGACACCGACTGATGATAGTAGCTGGTATCTTGTGGGGCTCCGTGGTGGCGAAGAAGAACTTTACACTCTTGGGAGGCTCTTCGAGCGTTTTGAGAAGGGCATTGAAGGCCTCTTTCGTGAGCATGTGCACTTCATCGATGATGTAGATTTTATATTGTCCCTTATTTGGGGCATAGAAGACCGTTTCATTGAGCTGACGGATATCGTCGATCCCTCTGTTGGAGGCGCCATCGATCTCGATCATATCGAGACTTCTCCCTTCAGAGATCTCTAGGCAACTGGTGCAACCGTTGCAAGGCTCAGCATCTTGGCTCAAAGACTCGCAGTTGAGAGCTTTTGCAAGGAGACGAGCGAGAGTGGTTTTTCCGCAGCCGCGCATGCCAGAAAATAGGTAGGCCTGCCCGATCCTCTCCGAAAGAAGGGCGTTCTTCAGTGTTTCGACAACCGCTTTGTGCCCGGCCACTTCAGAGAAACGCTTCGGGCGAAATTTCCGAGGAATGATTTGATATTTTTGCATCTTAAGCTCCATTATAAAGAAAAAGGAATAAATTCTGAAGAGGGCATTTGCAGGGTGAAAAATGAGTACTCTTTTTTTTCTGATTCTGGTAGAACAGAAGCCCCTTAAACAGCACTATCGAAGTAGGGGGCATGACGGACAGATCTAAAGAAGACAAACAAAAAATTCATTGGAAGGACTGGCTAGGTGAAGGACATTTTGGCAAGCGGCTTGCGGTTGCCATTTTCTTCTTTTTAGCTTTGGCTGCATTTCTCCATTTCCGTGAAGTCAAGATGGATGTCCTCGAGATAGGAACTGTCGCTGAACGTTACATCATCGCTCAGGTCGATTTTGAGTTTCCCGATGAAGAGGCAACTCTCATCATCAAACAGCAATCGGTCCGCGACGTTGGGCCGATCTATCGGATCAACCCCAAGCAGCTCCATCAAATCCGTTTTGATTTTGAGAACTACCTCCTCACACGACAAGAGTGGCGCCAGCGCCTTAGCCAGACCACCTTTGATGAGCTCTACCGAGGAGCCGATCTTCTTGAAGAGGCCCTTATGCAGGGGCACTTCACCGACTCCCGAACATTGCAGAAGATGCATGACTTCGATATTCCAACCAAAAACTACTACATCTTCTCTCCGGTGAATATTCAAGAGCCGACAGTTCTCCCAAAAGTCTTTTGGAAGATCATACGCGATCAGGTCTTCGTGAAAGGGAACTTTGACGCGGAGACAACCAACTTCATCCTCGAATCATTTGAGAAACAGTCGTGGACATTGCAACAAGACTCGACAGCCGAGCGTTCACTCCGCCAGGTTGTCCAGGAAAAGGTTCCCACGCAGTACACACAAGTGAGCGCAGGCGAGCACATCATCGATCCAGGTGAGAAGGTTACAGGAAGACAACTCTCCATGCTCCAGTCGATGAAAGAAGCGATTGCCAAGGAAAGAAACCTCCTCGCCATTCGCACGATCGTCGGTAGCCTCCTCCTCTCTTTCCTTTTCACCTCTCTTAGCATTCTCTATTTCCGGATCAACCACCCCAAGATCCTCAATTCGCTCCAGAAGATGACACTTCTGGTTACAATCGTTTTCCTCACGCTCCTCTTTTCAAAATTCGCTGAGTATCTACTCGTCAATAAGGCGACCTACCTGATCGATATATTTCGCTATCCGATCATCGTCCCCTTTGCTTCGATCCTGATCTTTGTCCTTGTTGGAGGGGAGGTAGCCCTGTTTGGTTCGGCCTTTCTTTCTATTGTCATTGGAGTGAGCTTGGCCATCGATCACGACCGCTTTATGATCATCAACTTGATCGCATCCTGGGTGACGATTTTCTTTGCACGGAACATGCACAAAAGAAAAGAGGTCTTCTCCGTCTTGGCAAAAGTTTGGCTCCTTTGCGTCCCCGTCGTCATTGCTTTCAACTTAGCGCAAAACGTCTTCATCTCCAGCCATCTCTTCGAGGATTTGGCGAGCTCTCTTATTTTTGTCACAGTGATCGCCGTTCTAGTGATCGGTCTTCTGCCCCTTCTTGAATCGATGTTCCATGTGATGACTGACATGACCTTGATGGAGTACATGGATCCCAATAACGAGCTCCTCCGCCGGCTCAGTGTCGAAACACCTGGCACTTACCAGCACTGTCTCGTTGTCGGGAACTTATCTGAGACCGCAGCAAGAGCAATCGATGCTAACGGTCTCTTTTGTCGGGTGGCAACCCTCTACCATGACATCGGTAAGCTCTTCAACCCCCACTACTTTACCGAGAACCAGCTTGGCGGCTTCAATATCCATCAGCTTTTGACCCCACTCGAGTCGACTCAGGTGATCATCGCCCACGTTCCGGAAGGGGAGGCCCTTGCAAAGAAACACCACCTGCCTCAGAGTTTCATCGACATCATCAAGGAGCACCACGGAACAACCCTTGTCTATTATTTTTACCACAAACAGCTCGAGCAGATGGGCGGAGATGAGACCAAAGTGGATGAGAAGCTCTTCCGCTACCCTGGTCCCAAGCCCCATTCAAAAGAGTCTGCGATCATCATGCTCGCAGACACAGTAGAAGCGGCCTCTCGCTCCCTCGATGAGATCACTGAAGAGGCCCTTACGCAAATGGTCGATAAACTCGTTAAAGAGAAGGCCGATGACGGGCAGCTCGACGAGTGTCAGCTCACCTTTGAAGAGCTTGGCGTTGTTAAGAAGACCCTCGTTAAAACCCTTGCGATCACTGGTCACCTCCGTGTGAAGTACCCCGAGAAAAAGAAGAAAACTGATGGGTGAAAAAGATAGAGAGAATAAGCAGCTCTTCACAGCTGCGTTTTTCTAAGCCGTCTTCAGAATAGAGCTAAGCGCGGGTATACAACAAGTTTTCAGCTTTATCGCGTCCTTTTTTCTTAGGACAGAGGTGATTCCCAGGCCTGTCTCGCTGCAAAAAGCTCAAACGAGATGCAAGGGCCCCTTTTTACTCTGAGCTTTTCTATGGCTTTTCCCATCGATATTGATTTGCCCGGGCTTCCTCTTGCTATGCTCTTTTCCCCAAGACAAAAACGCTTCCAAAAAGGAGTCAGGGTCTAGTCTTGTAATCACAGGGCGCATTGTGTCTGCACTGGGTATGCCTGCCATACCGGTGGAGGTTGTCACATAAATAAATGCTGGCGTAACTCCTGGTCCTGTATCCCCAGTATCGCCTTTCATACCTGTTGGTCCAGTAGGCGCTGTCGCACCAGTCATCCCTTTCATTCCAGTGGCTCCAGTTGCCCCGGTCGTGCCAGTAGCGCCGGTATCTGCAGTGTCACCTTTATCACCAATTGTGACAACATCGCCGGTTTTAAAAGTGAGGGAATCTAAAAGACTTTTGATTGTGGGGATCTCTTTGCCCTTCCCTTCAGCATCTTTAAATCCAAGCACGAATCCATTTTCCACAGCAATAGTTGCTATTACATGAAGATTTCCCACTTGAGTCGTAGCCTTCATAAAATGCTTCAAGGAACTTTTCAGGGC